>Ga0209888_1000105_pt1 | contig 57492 bp, 47 predicted proteins | sample OrgsoiDNA_201059_FD_185807 | JGI IMG/M metagenome (GOLD analysis project Ga0209888, IMG submission 185807) | Permafrost soil microbial communities from the Arctic, to analyse light accelerated degradation of dissolved organic matter (DOM) -... | ecosystem: Environmental > Terrestrial > Soil >...
TTACATCACTTGAACTAGGAACTGCTTTACTAAAATGTCTTTCATAAATAGGTCTTAACGACAAACCGTTGACGCTATTTACACATAGATAACTTTTAGGTGCAAGCTTTATTTCATATTATCTTCATTAGGACGATCTTTATTCTTTAGCATTATAAACCGCTAGACGGCTATTCGCCGCTGGACCAGAACGAACCTATAAACAGCCCCGTCATTACTATGCCGCGCAAACAGGGCCTCTCAGGTCAGTAATATTCGATTTTGGTGGTTTCGGGATCGTCGAGTTGTTTGGGCATACTCTTAGCGCCCCCTATAGCTTTGCTTTTAATCTTGCAGCTGGTGGCGTTGAAATGATCATCATATTCGCAAACCGTTGTGACTTCGCCGAACACTTCATCTTTGAAACGCGTCTGAATGGTGCCATTGCGTTTCTTCTCGGCAGAGTCGGCGTCTTTGATTATCGCCACGAACGGGCCGGTAGCGGTGGGTTGCGAGACTTTAGACGGAAAACCGGCCTCATCGTATTCAAAATAGATATTTTTACTGACGTCTGTGTCATTGATGGCCCGGGTAACAAACCCTTTGTCATTGCTTTCATAACGCGTGTTATCCGTAAGATTACGATCGGGCAAGCAGTTGTCTTTCAGCGCATAACGTTTCTGCTTATCGTCACGGTTAACCAGATAGTTGCCCTCTTTTACCAGATCCACATCCAAAGCCATCAGCGGCGCCACCGCTTTTAGCGTCTCAAAACACCCATTTTTTGCCAGGGTGGCCTGAAATGACGAGCTGATGTTGCCTTGTTCATCATGCTGTTGCTGCACAAAGCTTTTGACATTGCCACGTATCGGTTCAAACCCAAAAATATTCGAATAGCTGGCGAAGAGTGGGTTAACCGGTTCGGGGCTGGCCATTGAATCACATCCATAGAGAAGCAAGGCCGACAGCGTCAGAGCTGCTGCATTTTTCATGTATGTTTCCGCTTTTAAAAAGAGTCTCGGACTGAAGCGATATTTATGCAGAGGAAACCTCCGCTGTACAGCCCTGCGACATCACAAAAAAATCATTTATTTTCAACGTATAACATTCACATATCAAAAAGCCTGACTTCATTCAGCATTGGCGACACATTTCTGCCGCCGCTCATCGACCCGTTTCGCAAACCAGGCAGTGGTTAATTTACGGGTGATTTTCGGGCTTTCCAGTTGGATGCCCGGCAAAATTTCCCTTGGCTGACGTTTACCCGTGGTTTTGTCGGCCAGTGCAAACACCTGCTTATACAGAGACGTTTGCTCAAAAGCGGGCGTATCCCCCTTTTCCAGGGCCCGACGGATAGCCGAATGACTCATTCCCAGGCGTTTGCTTAACACCCGCACCGCCAGTTCGGTCGAGCCGGGCTTGTCCGTGCTGAAATCAATCACATCGCCGTCCAGTGCCAGCGGAACGCCTGATGTGCGGCTGACCGCACTCTGAAACGCCGCATTGCGGCTGGCGTACCAGCCCGCGTTGAAGTCCGCAAAGCGGTAGAGCATCTGGCTGTAATTGGCCGGATATCCCAGTAAATGCACAATACCAAAGTACATCCCGCCGCGACGGCTGAACACTTCATGGCGAATAGTCCCATCAACCGGATACGGATAGCCTTTGGCATGGGCTTCGGCAAAAGCAATACTTACCTGCATCGGGCCACCGGTATGCACCGGATTGAGGTTGCCAAACAACTTCTGGCCCATCGGCACCATGCTGATGAAGTCATCAAAAATGGCGCTCAACTCTTTCTCGCTGCGTACTTTATCGAGCCGCTCGCTGTAGGACTTCCCGTTAGGTGACTTCAGCAACAGCGCGGTATGCACCAGGAATTTCGGCACATGAACTGCATCGGCGCGCCGGTCGATCTCCTTCCAGGCAATTTTACCGAGGCCCGGCACCGGTGCATCAACGCTAAAATTGGACTCCTGCTCCGCCACCGCCAACACCGAACAGATATTCTCGGTGGTCGGCGGGATATTCTGCGCCGCAAACGCCGCAGTGATATCTGTCGCCCAGCCCTGCCGGTCAGGTACTTTGGCAGGCATCAGGCGGACGATCTGCGCTTTGACGTCGGCCGGTCGCTTCACCGCCGTTTCACTCTGCTGCTTACTGCTACACCCTGCCAGCACCAGCAGTGCAGCAAGGGAAAGTGCGTACTTACTTTTACAAAGAGTCATGCTTCCCCTGTCTCTCATTCTATTTTTTCTATTTTGTCTTTTTTATAACCCGCCCGCCCCAGCCAGCACCTAAATTTTGAAGGATGCGGGGTATAGTCTATGTTTGTAGCCTGGGATGTTTCAAACAAGGAACAGGATTTAATGAACAACATCAACAACAATAGCCGTTTTACGCGTTATTTCATGCTGCCGCTGATGCTGGCAACGCTGATTCTGGCCGTCAGTGGCTGCGGTGATAAAGAACCGGCACAGCGCAAAGCCTTCATCGATTTCCTGCAAACCCGCGTTCTGGCGAAACAAACGGTGTCAGTGCCACAACTGACCAAAGAAGAGCGCGACCAGTTTGGCCCTTACAGTGCGGACTACGCGCTGATCACCGATTTCCATAAACAGATGAATAGCGAGATGAACGCGTCGCTTGGCCCGGTATTTGCCGGTCTGAACGAAACCGTCACCGTCGGTAAGCTGCTGGAAAAGCGTGATGACCTGCAAAAAATGGTCGAAAGCAGCGCCAACTGGCGTGAAAAACTGGTGGTCCTGCGTAAACAGGCGGATACCCGCCATTCGGCGCTGAAACAGCCGGATGACCTGAAAGTCGTTTATAACCAGGCTTATGAGAAAGTCGTGGTGCAGCCGAGCGAAGTGGCCGAACAGGCGTTTACACTGCTGCCAAAAGTGCTGACGCTGGTGGTTGCCAAAGCTGACTTCATCAAGGCACAGGGCAAAAAGGTGACGATCTCAGGTAACACCTTACAGTTTGATAAACAGGCGACGCTCGATAAATACAACGCCATTCAGCAGCAGTTATTACCGCTGAATGCCGAGCTCATCAAGCTCAGCGGACAGATGCAAAAAATGGTGCGCTAAACTGCCCTGTTGACTCAACCGCCGCAAGGCGGTTTTTTTTGTGCTGGATATTTTGTTAAGGTGTGCGCCATCACTTTTAAGGAGATAACCATGAGCGACGATATTCAGGCCAAACGCATTGATCAGCTGGAACGTGTGAACCGCGAACTGCTGGTGCAAATTTCCGCCATGCGCATTCTGTTTGGCACCGTCGGCAACGTGATTAACGCACAGCACGACAATGCCTTCACCACTGCCGTGAATGAAACCATCGACGCAGGCAAAGCCGATGTTGCCAGCACGCCGGATCTTGATGACGCCTCAAAGAAATTCCGCGAAGACGTATTCAAATGCGCGCAATCCCTGCTGCCTGGCTCAAAGGCCTGACAGTACGCGCACCAAAAAAAAACGTCAGGCTCAGTCAAAAACTGGCCTGACGTGGTTGTCACTGGCTATGCTAATCCCTGCAATTTCCACTGAGACTGTCCCGTCCATGCGTGCACACATCCTTCGATGTGGGTATCAATCCCCACAAATGGTTGTCTGCAACACACCCGGCCAACATGGCGATCATTGCGAGCATCAGGATGATTTTGCCACTCTGAAATTTTAGGCGTTTAGGCATAATTCCTGCTGTTGCGGTGGTGAGTTAATAAACCTGACAATTCTTCTTCGACTGACTCATCGAGCCGTCATGACAAATGAATTTTTCCCCATAACAGTGAGAAATACCACCTTTACTGCCCGAACAGGGCGTATTCGCTGCGGTGGCTGTCAACGTAAACAAAAAGAGGGAGAGTGCAATCAGGCATTTGTTCATGGTCATTCCTTGATAGAGTTGAACGAAAAAACTGCCCGGCATTCTAGCGCTCCCCCCCTCTCAACAGTGTGACTCCCTGCTCAATATCACCGTCGTTTTCACTTACGCAATATTTTTTGTAACCTCGCCTGCTCCCAGCGGCTCAACCAGTCGCGCAGAACAAAGATACGAAGCCCCCGAATGAGGAGTAACGCCCCCCAAATCCCCAACGGCCAGTAAAACCAGTTGTAGCCGGTGTTGGTGACACGGTTAATCATAAATAACACCAGATTAACGATGATGTAGAGGATCATGCCGCGATAAAAGTGGCTTTCCTGTCGCACCTGCCGTCTGGCCGACTTAATGTGTTGATCCAGTGCCAGATCGGGCGTGCTATTTTCATCCGGGCCCACTGGGGCAATAAGCTCAGCGACTTTAATGTCGAAAGCCGCAGCGATGGCCCCCAGCGTTTCCAGACTGGCCTGCTCGCCATTTTCAATACGTTGCACGGTACGAACGCTGAGCGACGAAAGTTCAGCCAGTTGCTCCTGCGACCAGGCCCGGGAAATCCTTAACTGTTTAATACGATTTAAGTTCATTGAAATCACCATTCATTGATTGTTGAACACCGGATTAGCATGCATTCAACGGCAATGATTCAACACGACAGCAACCTGACACCAAGGTAACAGTACGCTGACAGAGGTAAACTCTGCATCAACACCCTCGCGCGATAAAGATCATCTGACCGGTTAACACGCTCACTTTTATCATCCTCTCAGTGCTTCAACCTGCTCAAAGGCCGCACGCAGTTTTTGTGCATCCACCGCAAAGGGCAGATTGTGAATCGACTCGCCGCTTTGTAGCGTACGGTCGATCACCGCCTCTATCTGTGACGGCTGATGAATATCCACCTCCAGCGCAGCGAGGGTGGTCGGCAAATGCAGTTTTTGGTACAACGCCACCAGTTGTTGCACTACGTCGTTTTGCCCGAGCAGTGCCGATTGCACCAGAATGCCATAAGCCACTTTGGTGCCGTGCAGAAACGCATCGGTTTGCGGCAGCGCGGTCAGGCCATTGTGAACCGAGTGTGCAGCGGCGATGCGGGTATAACGGTCACCCAGTCCGCCGACCAACCCACCACCGGCAATAATGGCGTCGAGCACGTCGAGAAAATCCTGGCTCAGTTGCTGCCGGTCCTGCGCCTGTAGCGCCAGCTCGCTCTGCGTCAGCAGCACATCACGGATAGCCAGCGCGGTATTCAACCCCAGACGCACGGTCAGCGGCAGTTGTTCCGGCTGCGGGCTGAGCACCACCGCTTCATACCATTTCGCCAGCGTATCGCCGATACCTGCCAGCAAATACTCCTGCGGCGCGCGCAGAATAATTTCCGGCTCGACCAGCACCAGATGGTTGGCATCGTTGAAAATCTCATAGCGCAGCGCCTGCCCGGCGTCGTTATACCAAACGGAAAGCGGCGTCCAGGCGGCGCAGGTGGCGGCGATAGTCGGAATGGCCACCAGCGGCAAACCCAATTTTCTGGCGACGACTTTCGCGGTATCCAGCACCGCGCCTCCGCCCACGCCAATCACCACGCGGCGATCATCCCCGGCCTGCGCCGCGATGCGCGCCACTTCACTTTCACTGCAATGTGCACTGAACAGCACCCGCTTCGCGCCCGCTGCGTTAAACACTTCCGGCAACCAGGGTTTTGCTGCCTCAAGCGCACGCTGTCCATAGATCCACAGCGCACCCGCCAGCTGTTCCTCGGAGTAAAAATCAGACAACCGTGCGATAGCGCCACGGTATGAGAAGTAGTTAGCCGGACCGGTAACAACGCGGATATCGGTATCGCTCATGAATTTCCCCTGTTTGAATAAGTGAAAACGGTAATAAAAATGATCAATGTCCCTACTTTCCCGTTCAGGCATCCAGATGGCTAATACTCTTTGGTGTTAACTTATGTTATTTCGTTCATTGCCAACAACCTAAAAGCCGTGAAGACTGAGAAAATAACCTCATTCTAAGGATTTACATGGCTTCCCCGGCACTTCCTACTCCCGATCACAGTCATAACATGCGTCTTATTGGCCACAGCGATCAGGGCGGCAGGCCCGATGGCGTGCAGGTGATGGTTCACCGCGGCTTTGCGTACATCGGCCATATGGTGTCGCAGGGTTTTTCCATTGTAGATGTGCGCGATGCCAAAAATCCGCGTGCCGCAGGTTACGTCGCAGCACCGCCAGGTACCTGGAATGTGCATTTGCAGGCGCATGACGATTTACTGCTGGTGATCAACGCCCGCGACCTGTTTGCCGATACGCGCTTTGCCGATGAGAAAGTTTATTACACCCGTTCGGTCAGTGAGACCGTTCAGGACGTGCAGGATCGCGGCTGGAGTGCGGGTCTGCGAATTTTTGATATCTCGACACCCGACCAGCCGCGCGAAATCAGTTTCCTGCCGCTTAACGGCATCGGCATTCACCGTATTTGGTACGTCGGCGGGCGCTGGGCTTACGTCTCGGCCCTGCTCGACGGCTACAGCGACTACATTTTTCTGACCATCGATTTAGCCGATCCGCGCAAGCCGGAAGTGGCTGGCCGCTGGTGGTTGCCGGGCATGAACACTGCTGAAGGGGAAAAATCGGACTGGCCGGAGGGCAAACGCTACGCACTGCACCACGCTATTATCAGCGGCGACACGGCCTACGCCAGCTGGCGCGACGGCGGCCTGACGCTACTGGACGTCAGCGATCGCAGCCAGCCAAGCCTGATTTCGCACCGCAACTGGAGCCCGCCGTTTGGCGGCGGCACCCATACCGCGCTGCCGCTGCCCGACCGCGACCTGCTGGTGGTGCTCGACGAAGCGGTGCTGGACAACCAGGAGGATGGCGAGAAATTTATCTGGCTGTTTGATATCCGTGAACCGGCTAACCCGGTCAGCATCAGCACCTTTCCGCAGCCAGATGACGCTGATTACGTCAAAAAAGGCGCACACTTCGGCCCGCACAACCTGCATGAAAACCGCCCCGGCAGCTTTATCAGCTCCACGCTGATTTTCGCCACCTACCAGAATGCCGGTGTTCGTGCCTATGACATCAGCAATCCCTATCAGCCAAAAGAGACCGGTGCACTGGTTCCCGCTGCGCCAGAAATCATGATGGATAAACGCCCCGGGCGCCCTCAGGTCATTCAGTCCTGCGACGTATTTGTTGATGCTCAGGGTATTATTTACAGCACCGACTACAACGGTGGTTTGTCGATCATTGAATATCTGGGGTGATCTGTAAGTCTCCCCGTTTTAGGACCCCACAGGTTTTGCGCTTTCCGGTCAGTCAGTCCATGGCTGACCAACCGCAAGGCCGTGTTCACCGTTAGCTATTATTGATCCTACTGATCCGGGATTTTTGCGGCTTAATACGCATCGCTACGATCACCCCGACCATCAAACAGACGATGCCACCGAGGGTCATCAGCGGCGGCCAGGTCTGGCGCAACATAAAGGCGTAGGCCAGCCCCGCGAGGATCTCAAAGACAATCAGCGGGCCGACCAACACCGTTGGCAGGCGCTGGCTGGCTTCGTTCCAGCACAGCGCGCCAATCCACGAGCAAAATACCCCAAGCGCCAGCATCAGCCACAGAAACACCCACGGACGCGGGCCGAGCGGCAGCGCAAAACCGCTGTGTGACAAGGACAATTGCAGGCAGGCCAACCCATAACCCAGCAGCGCCAGCGGCAGCGTCACCACGCCCTGTGCGGTAGACCAGGTGATCGGTTTTTTATCCGGGTGCTGACGCAGCCAGTGCGCATTGCGCAGCGGAAACCAGGTCCAGCAGGCGACGGCCATCACCGCTAATCCAATGCCGCTGCCATAGCGCCATGCATCGAACGGCTGCGTGCTGCCGTGCAGTTCAGCCACGTTGACCAGCAACAACCCGCAGGCAATCAGCAGCAGCGCAGGCGTGAGTTTGCGCCACGACAACCGCCCGTCATGCTGGCTATAAAACAGATTGGCGCACAGGGAGATCACCACCGGCAGCGTACCGATGATCATGGTAGAAACCGGGGCACCGGTGCGCTGAATAGCACTCGCCAGACACAAGTAGTAGAGCAGATTACCGATGGCGGTCAGCTTGAGTGCCTCCAGCCAGTCCTGACGGCTCAGCTCACGCAAGCGTCGGCGGTCATACCAGGCCAGCGGCAGGGCTATTAGCCCGAATGCCAGATAACGTCCGGTCGACAGCAGCGTCGCCGGATACTCCGGCACCATCACCGGCCCGACAAAAATCAGTCCCCACATCAGCCCGGCGGCAAGGGCAAACAGCACGCCTTTAAACATCGTTAACCTCAGAAATTGTGCACAGGGCGGCAGAGTAGAGCCAACGCCGGGGCGCTGTATTGTATGAGATTGCTCTTTGCGGAACCGGCCGGGTTATCTGGCCGGATGGACCTGTTTTTGATAGCGCACCGGCGTCACCCCATAGCGGTGTGAAAACGCGCGGGTCAGATGCGCCTGGTCGGTCAGACCGGCGCTCTGTGCCACCTGTGCCGCGGGCATCCCCAGACTAAGCATACGCTTGGCTTCATTGAGGCGAATCGCCATCAGCATCTGATGCGGGGTGACGTGCAACTGGGATTTAAACGTGCGCAGAAAGTGGTAAGGGCTGAGAGAGACCAGCGCGGCCAGTTCATCGAGCTGGATAGTGCGGGTGTAGTTATCGCGCAGGTAGCTTTTCACCACGTCAAAACGGTGGGCCGGTTCGTCAGCCGCTTTGCGCGCCACCCGTGAATGGGGACGAAGCAGTCCGGTCAGCGAAAGCATCAGACCATCAAGTGCCAGAGGATCCTGTGTGTGCCACAGTGCACAAAGCAGTTGGGAAAGTTGGCGGGCGGCCTGTGGGTTCGATTTGACGACCTCGGTAAACCAGCGTCCACTTTCGCCAGTGAGCGTCTCAAACACCTGCGGCTCAATGTAGATCATGCGGTAGAACCAGCCGCCTTCGCTCTCGGACTGGCCGGTGTGGATCTCGTCCGGGTTCATCATGACCAGCGAACCGGTTGACGCCAAATGCTGGCTACCGCGATAGCGAAAACGCTCAGCGCCGTGGTCAATGGTGCCGATGCCGAACGCATCGTGCGAATGCGGCTCAAAGGCGTAACAGTCAATATGGGCGTGGTACAGCTCAACGCCGGGCAGATGCGGCAAGGTTTTAAACTGCGCACAATCCTTATCAAAGGGAAAAAACTCTGGTACACCCTGCACTGTATCGCCCCTTTCTCAGACTGGCCGTTAACGTTAATCCGCTAAAGATAGCAGTTTCCCCGGCAGCTGACTCCCTCAGGCTTTCGAATGCGGAGAGGGAAAGCAAGTCGCCGCAGACTGAGAAGTCAGCACCAGCACGTTGACCGGCACATCAAGCAGGCGTAAACGACCCATCACCTCCAGACCGTCCAGAGTCCGAAAAAAAGGGACGTCAGGTGTTCTTCCGTCGCAGAAAAGCAGAAGGTCAGCACGTTATGGCCGGGAATTTTGCCGGGAATCGTTCCCGATGAACAGACAGGCCCGTCCTAACTGCGTGTAAGAAGGGTCCTAAGCGTGCAAAATAAGCGCTAAGGCATGACTCATGACAATAATAGCCAGTTTAAATGGCCCGTAATGCGGTTCAGGCTTGAATCCTGAGCCCATGCAGGTCAAAATATGTCTTGCGCCACTGCGGGATTCTCATCATCAAATCAATAAACACTGCTAAACCACGCCGTCCACACGGCCGATGGACCTACTTCATCATGCATGAAGACTTACTATGGCCTTGCCCCGTTCACTGGGAATGGGAGGATAACTACGGCGGATGGCTGCCTTACTACTACTCGCCAACGCTCGAGTTTGTCGCGGGTGATCCCGATCTCGCTCGACGGGTGACGAAAAGTAAACCTGCACCTGCGCCAGAGGGTAATTCTTCAATATAACCCGTGCCTTCGGGCATTCACTGCTACGCTTAATACAACCGGTTATCGCCTTACCGTCCATCCGTGAAGCTTCCCCGCTCGTTCTTCACTCACTCAGCGTACGTATACATTCAGTCTACCGATACCTGTCCTTTTGCGTACGCATAAGGAATGTTCGCGTGAAAAACCCTTTCATTGTCTGGTTAAAGAATCGAAGAGATCCCCCCGTGTCGCCGGGAGTCACACCGCGCACGGTGAGGGAGAGTCAGGAAAACACCCCCATTGCAGCAGAACTTTTCTCTGCCGACCAGATGGAACGTTATGGCGAAAAGCTGGCGCAATCCCATAAACTGTCGAGTAAAAAAGCGCCCTACTACCTGTTAAAGCGGCTGGCAGCCAATGAAACTCTGCTGACCCGTAACTGCCTTATTCTCAGCTCGGGCGAGAAGAACAGTATCGCGCCCGCGGGAGAATGGCTGCTCGATAACTTTTATCTGATTGAAGAACAGATCCGTCTGGTGCGTCAGCTGTTGCCGAAAAACTTCGGTAAAGGTCTGCCTGCGCTGGCCGCGCCGCACCACTGCCCGCGTATTTATGATATCGCCACTGAAGCCATCGCCCACAGCGATGGCCGTTGGGATGCCGACACCCTGACGCGTTTCGTCGCCGCTTACCAGAAAGTCACACCGCTAAAACTCGGCGAACTGTGGGCACTGCCCGGCATGTTGCGCCTGGCGTTGATCGAAAATCTGCGCCGCGTCAGTATTGACGTTGCCAAGGCCCAGCAGGAACGCAATTTGGCCGATCGCTGGGTGACCAAAATGCAGGATGCGGCCGAGAATGACCCGGCACGGCTGATCATTGTTATCGCCGATATGGCGCGCACCAACCCACCGCGTACCAGCGCCTTTGTGGCCGAACTGGTACGCCGCCTGCAGGGCCATGGCTCAATGCTGGCCCTGCCGTTGACCTGGATTGAACAACGGCTGGCGGAAGCGGGCCTGACGACCGCTGAACTGATCGCCCGATTTAACCAGCATCTGGCGGTCAGCCAGCTGTCGGTCAGCAACAGCATCACCGGCCTGCGCCAGCTCAATGAGATGAATTGGGCCGACTTTGCCGAAAGCATGAGTCTGGTCGAAACCATTTTGCATCAGGATCCGTCGGGCATTTACCCGACCATGCATTTTGATACCCGCGATAACTACCGCCACGTGATCGAAATGCTGGCGCGGCACTGCCCCTATGACGAAGCCGGTATTGCCCGCCAGGTCATTGTATTGACCGAACAGGCACCGCCAGGCAGCCGGATGCAGCATGTCGGCTATTTTCTGGTGGATAAAGGCCGCGACGCGCTGGAAAAACACCTCAGGGTCCACTTCTCGCCGCTCAGCAGCTTCCGCTATCAGCTGAACAAAACCCCGCTGCTCTCCTGGCTGGGCAGCCTGAGCCTGCTCATCACTGCCATGACCGCCGACCTGTTGTTCCGCACGCATACCCAGGGGATGAACTGGGTATTGTGGCTGCTGGCGATCCCGGTGGTCATCGTATGTAGCCAGTTCGTCATGAGCCTGCTGAGTGAGGTCACGACCCGCACCCGCACGCCGCATCCGCTGCCCCGGCTGGATTTCTCCGAAGAGATCCCCGAAGCGTTCAGCACACTGGTGGCGGTCCCCTGCCTGCTCGGCAGCCGCAAAGGCATTGATACGCTGCTCAACAGCCTTGAAGTCTGTTATCTCGGTAACGCCCGTGCGCATCTCTATTTCGCGCTGGTGGCTGACTTTTACGACAGCAGCACCCAGTTTCGCCCCAGCGATGATCTGCTGCTGGAGTATGCCAGCGTGCAAATCAGCCAGCTCAACCGCAAATATCCAGACGGCGGCGGACGCCTGTTTACCCTGTTGCACCGCGAAAGCCAGTTCAATGCCGCACAGGGCGTATGGATGGGCTACGAGCGTAAACGCGGCAAACTTAGCGCGCTGAACCACTGGCTGCGTGGCGCAGCGCAGCAGTTCACCACCGTGGTGGGTGCCACCCAAAGCCAGCTCAGTGCGGTCAAATATGTCATCACCCTCGACAGCGATACCGTGTTGCCGCGCGCCACCGCGCATCAATTAATCTCCGCCATGGCCCATCCGCTTAACCACCCGATCTACGACCCGCAACTGCGGCGCGTGGTGCAGGGGTATGCCATTTTGCAACCGCGTTTGGCCGAGGAGATCCCGCGCTATGGTCAGGGCCGTTATGCGGCGATGAGCAGCAGTATTCCGGGTAATGATCCCTATTCATCGATGTCGTCCGATATTTACCAGGATCTGTTCGGCGAAGGCTCTTTCGTCGGCAAAGGCATTTACGACGTCGACATGTTTATGCAAGCCACCGCCAACACCTGCCCGGAGAATTTGGTGCTCAGCCACGACCTGCTGGAGGGTTGCTATGCGCGCTCCGGTATGCTCAGCGATGTGGTGTTGTACGAGCAATATCCAGCCAACTATCTGGTGGATGTGTCGCGGCGTTCGCGCTGGATCCGGGGTGACTGGCAGTTGCTCAACTGGCTGCGCCTGCGCGTGCGGCAAGCCGATGGCCAGCGCGCCGCTAACCCGCTCAGTACCTTATCGCGCTGGAAACTGCTGGATAACCTGCGCCGCAGTTTAGTCGCGCCCGCGCTACTGGTGATGATTTTCGCCGCCCTGTCGCTGGTGCCAAACCCAGGCTACTGGGTGGCGTTTATCGCCACGCTGATGTTGTTGCCGACCGCTATCGCGCTGGTATTGGACTTGCTCAACAAAGGGCCACGCCGCCCGCTGATTCAGCATATCCGCTGCGTGATTTCCGGCACGCTCAGCCGCCTGTCCAACCTTGTGTTACATCTGGCCACCCTGCCGCATGAAAGCTGGTACACCCTCAAAGCCATTTTCGTCACGCTGTGGCGGCTGGTGGTCAGCCACAAACATTTGCAGGAGTGGACCAGTTTTGATGCCAGTAAATTCCGCTTCTCACTGGCGCCGGAGAACTTCTACCGCGCGATGTGGATAAACCCGGTCGCGGGCGTGGCGCTGATTTTACTCACCATGCACTTCAACCCGCTGCTGATGACTCTCGCCGTGCCGCTCGGTGTATTGTGGTTTTTGGCACCGCGTCTGCTGAGCTGGCTGAGTAAAAAACCGGTGCGGCCGAAGAGTAATATTAACCTCAGGCAGCGCCGTTTCCTGCGCCAGACCGGCCGTGAAACCTGGTCGTTCTTCGCCACCTTCGTGAACCAGCAGGAGAACTGGCTGCCGCCGGATAACTATCAGGAAGTGCCCGAACCGGTGATTGCTCACCGCACTTCGCCGACCAACATCGGCCTGTCGCTGCTGGCAAACATGACCGCGCATGACTTCGGTTATATCACTCAGGGCGAACTGCTGCTGCGTACCACGCAAACGCTCGATACACTCGACAAACTCGAGCATTTCCGCGGCCATCTCTATAACTGGTATGACACCCGCTCGCTGGCCCCGCTGAACCCGCGCTATGTTTCCAGCGTTGACAGCGGCAACCTGGCGGGACATCTGCTCACCCTAAGCACCGGATTTACCGGCATGCGCGACCAGCCGGCCATGAATATCGCTAACGTGCTCGCCGGTCTGGAAGACACCTTATATCTGGTAGAAAGTGGCGCAGGCACCGCCAAACGCGAGATCCTCAAACCGCTGCGCCAGCACTGGGTGAATGCGGGTTCCCTGCCATTACATCAGGTGTTTGGCGAACTGAATGCCATGCTAACACTCACCTCAACCCTGTTGCATGAGGTCACCGGAGACCACCGCTGGTTAACTGCGCTGCAACAGCAACTGAGCGAATTCTGTCAAGAGTGGGCGTTGCTGTTTGGTTGGATGCAGCAGAAACCGACCGGAAAAGTGCTGCCGTCGCTGGTGTGGCTTTCAAGGTTGGAAGGTAAAGTGCCGGGGCTGAACCGGGCGAAAACGGCCCTGACGGTGACGCTGGCACGTAAACGTCTGGTGCTGATTAGCGAGCTGGAACAACGGCTTCATGATCATGCGCAGATGGACTTCAAATTCCTCTATAACAACACCACCAACCTGCTGAGTGTCGGCTATAACTGCGATATCGGCCGCCTCGACAGCGGCAATTATGATCTGCTTCCCTCTGAGATCCGCCTGACCAACTACCTCACCATCGCCACCAACCAACTCCCGCAGAAAAGCTGGTTTGCACTGGGACGCCTGTTTACGGTGATCAACAAGCAACCGTCGCTGATGTCATGGAGCGGCTCGATGTTTGAGTACCTGATGCCGCAACTGGTGATGCCGGGCTACCCCGACACCCTGCTGGTGCAGATGTGCAAAGCGGCGGTCAACCGGCAAATTGAATGGGGCAGCGAGCACGGCGTACCCTGGGGGGTTTCTGAATCGGCCTACGCCTCGTTCGACCCGAACCACAATTATCAGTACCACGCCTTCGGCGTACCGGGGCTGGGCCTCAAGCGTGGTCTGGGTGAGGACATGGTGATTGCCCCTTACGCCACGCTGATGGCGCTGGTGGTGGCACCACAAAAAGCCTGCGACAACCTGGTTGAACTGGAAAACATGGGCGCACGCGGCCAGTACGGTTTCTACGAAGCACTGGATCACTCGCCGTCTCGGCTCAATCGCGGCCAGACTTACGTGATTGTCCGCTCTTATATGGCACACCATCAGGGCATGGGCTTGCTGGCACTCTCCCATCTGCTGCTTGATGCACCGATGGTCGACCGCTTCGCCGCCAATCCTTCATTCCAGTCCGCCCGCCTGCTGTTGCAGGAACGGGTGCCGGACGCCGTGGAACTTTACAGCCCGCGCCGTCAGTTTGAATCGGTCGAAGGCTCCTTCAAAGCCACCAACTTTGATATCCGCCAGTTCAACAACGTCGACAGCCCGATCCCGGAAGTTCAGTTGCTTTCCAACACGCAATATCACCTGATGCTGACGCAGGCGGGTGGCGGCTACAGTATCTGGCGCAACCTGGCGCTGACCCGCTGGCGTGAGGATGTCACCCGCGATAACCGTGGCACCTTCTGTTACATCAGCGACCCGCAGTCCGGCGAGATGTGGAGCAACGCCTGGCAGCCGGTCGGCAAAAAAGCCAACCAGTACCTGGCGGTGTTTACCGACGCAGGCGTCGAGTTCAAACGCACCGAAGGCACACTGACCATTCATACCAAAATCGTGGTATCGCCGGAAGATGATGTCGAACTGCGGCGCATGACCCTGACCCACCGTGGCCGCCAGCCGCGTACCATTGAAATCACCACCTATGCCGAAGTGGTACTGGCGCCTGCCGCTAACGACCTGACGCATCCGGCTTTCAGCAACCTGTTTATTCAGACCGAACTGGTGGCCGATCGCGAAGGGATCCTCTGCCATCGCCGTCCGCGTGAAGAGAACGAAGCCTGCCCGTGGCTGTTCCATATGATGGCAATCCACGGCCCGACCGACCGCGAGACCTCATTTGAGACCGACCGTGCCGCCTTTATCGGCCGCGGCCAGACCGCAGCCGATCCGCAGGCGCTGAAAACCGCCGGCCCGCTGGGCAACAGCGCCGGGCCGGTGCTCGACCCGATCATCGCCATCCGCCAGCGCGTGGTGCTCAAACCCGGTATTCCGCTGATTATCGACATGGTGTACGGCATCACCGAAGAGCGACACCTCAGTCTGGCGATGATGGAAAAATACCGTGACCACAATATCGCCGACCGCGTGTTTGAGATGGCCTGGTCACACAGCCAGGTGATGCTGCGCCAGATTAACGCCAACGAGGATGACGCCAACCTGTTTAACCGGCTGGCCAGCGCCGTGCTGTTCCCAAGCGCCGAGCTGCGCGCCGATGCAAAAACCCTGGGCCACAACCGGCGCGGGCAGTCCGGCCTGTGGGGTTATGCGCTCTCTGGTGACCTGCCAATCGTGCTGTTGTCGATCACCAGCAATGAAAACATGCTGATGGTGACCAGCCTGATCCAGGCGCACACCTACTGGCGGCTGAAGGGGCTGAGCGTCGATCTGGTGATCCTCAGTAATGATCAGGGCGGCTACCAGCAAGAGTTGCACAACGAGATCATGAGCCGCGTGGCGGCCGGTGCAGAGTCGAGCATGATGGATAAACCCGGCGGAATCTTCGTGCGAAAAGCCGAGCATATGACATGGGAAGATCGCACCTTACTGATGAGCGTAGCCAGCATATTGGTTGACGATCGCCACGGTAGCCTGCTCGAGCAGGTAAACCAGAAATTGCAGACCACCCGCAATAATCGGCCAGCGTTGGTTCCGCTGTCCGGCCAGGTGGAAAACCGCGCGGCACCGCGTGTGTTCGACACCTCACAGTTAGCGTTCTTCAACGGTCTGGGCGGCTTCTCACCGGACGGACGCGAATATCAGATCCTGCTCAAAGAGGGGAAAAACACACCGGCGCCCTGGTCCAACGTCATCGCCAATGCCAACTTCGGCACGGTGATTTCCGAAAGCGGACAGGCTTACACCTGGTTTGAAAATGCGCACGAATACCGGCTGACGCCGTGGGAGAACGATCCGGTCAGCGACAGCTCCGGTGAAGCTTTCTATTTGCGCGATGAAGAGAGTGGTGAGGTCTGGTCGCCGACCCCGCTGCCGGTGCGCGGCAAGGGCGATTACCTGACGCGCCACGGCTTCGGCTACAGCATTTTCGAACATCGCCAGAGCGGCATCGACAGCGAACTGACGGTGCTGGTGGCCGAACACGCGCCAGTAAAACTGTTCATTCTGACGCTGAGCAACGCCTCCGGGCGACCGCGTAAGCTGTCGGCCACCGGGTATGTCGAGTGGATCATGGCCGATCTGCGTGCCAAATCCGCCATGCACATCGTCACCCGTCCCGGCCCTGCCGATCGCGGTTGCAGCGTACTGGCGACTAATCACTACGGCAGCAACGGTTCTGAACGCACCGGCTTCTTTGCCGTGACGGGCGTTCACTGTTCAGTGAGCGGCGACCGTCGCGAGTTCATCGGCCGCAACGGTTCGGCGGCCTCTCCGGCCGGAATGCAGCAACAGCGGCTGTCGGATAAAACCGGCGCGGCGCTCGACCCGTGCGGCGCGGTGCAGTCAGCGACCACCATTATTGACGGCGACCAGCGCACCTTCGTCTTCGCCTTAGGTGTGGGGCAAAACGCACAGGAGGCCGAGCAACTTATCGGCCAGTTCCTCAACGAAGGCACCGCCCGCAGCGAGCTGGATAATATTCACCGTCACTGGCATCAGGTGCTGGATAAGATTCAGATCACCACCCCGGAACCGGCGGTCAATCTGCTGGCCAACGGCTGGCTGATTTATCAGACGCTGGCCTGCCGCATCATGGCACGCAGCGGCTATTACCAGTCCGGCGGCGCGTTCGGTTTCCGTGACCAGTTACAAGACACCCTGTCGCTGACCCACGCCGCGCCAGAGCGTATGCGCGAGCAGATCCTGCTGTGTGCCTCGCGGCAATTTGCCGAAGGCGACGTCCAGCACTGGTGGCACCCGCCATCCGGTAACGGCGTGCGCACCCGCTGCTCAGATGATTACCTGTGGCTGCCGCTGGCAATCTGTCATTACATTGACGTCACTGGCGATACAGAAATAGCAGAGCAGCCGGTGGGCTATATCGAAGCACGGCTGCTGGCACCGGAAGAGGAATCATTCTATGAACAACCGACGCTCAGCGGGCTTAATGAGTCGCTGTTCGAACACGGCGTGCGTGCCATCAAGCATGGTCTGAACTTCGGCAAAAACGGCCTGCCGCTGATGGGCGCCGGGGACTGGAATGACGGCATGAACAACGTCGGCATCAAAGGCCAGGGTGAAAGCGTATGGCTCGGCTTCTTCCTCTACAACGTACTGCAACGCTTCGCGGCGCTGGCCGAACGGCTGGAGCGTGCTGACATCGCACAACTGTGCCACCAGCAGGCTGCTACCCTGAAAAAAAATCTGCACGATAACGCCTGGGACGGCGAATGGTATCTGCGCGGCTATTTCGACAGCGGAGAGACGCTCGGTTCGCACCTCAACAACGAGTGCCAGATTGACGCCATTGCTCAGAGCTGGTCGGTGATTTCCGGCGCGGGCGACCCTGAGCGCAGCCAGCAGGCGATGAAAGAGCTGGATGCGCGGCTGGTGGACGATAAAACCGGGCTGATCAAATTGCTGACGCCGCCGTTCAACGGCGACGGGCCGAACCCTGGCTACATTCGTGGCTATCTGCCCGGCGTGCGCGAGAACGGCGGCCAGTACACCCATGGCGCGATCTGGGCAGTGATGGCCTTCGCCGAAATGGGCGATATCGAACGGGCATGGCAACTGATGCGCCTCATCAACCCGATCAACCACAGCCTGACGGCCGCTGCCGTTGAGCAATATAAAGTCGAGCCGTACGTGATCACTGCCGACATCTACACCGTCGACCCGCACAACGGACGCGGCGGCTGGAGCTGGTACACCGGTTCCGCCGGCTGGACCTACCGGCTTATTACCGAATCACTGCTCGGCATCAAACGCCACGGCGGGTTTATCTCCATCAATACCCGCCTGCCCGCCGACTGGCCACAGGTCACCCTCACTTATCAGCAAGGCAGCAGCCAGTACCAGATCACCGTCAAACGCGGCGAAGGTGACTATCAGGTAACCATGGATGAACAACCGCTGACCGACGGGATGATCCCGCTGACGGATGACGGGGAAAATCATGTGGTGGAGGTATGGCTGGCGGGGTGAACCTGATACAGATATAAGTTGAAGTGATGAGTTTTGCCTGGCCTGAACCCGGAAATTAACGTCTGGATCTCAGGTCAGGCAGATTTTATTAACGTGCAGATAAATGGATGTAGAAGATGTAAATAGAGAGTGAATTTCCAACCCATCAACTTATTAAAATACACATGACATTTTACTTTAAATAATAAGTGAATTTTAATTCGCAATTTACCCATTATAAAAACAGAGAGTCAGATTTATTGGAAATTAAACTTCACCATGCAGTTACCAACATATAAACCGCATTAACCCAGTAAGCCGCAGTAAATTCACATCATCTCAAGACGTATCTTTCGGCAATGAACAACGTAAACTCAGTATAAAATACCGTGCTAAGGTATGTAAGAAAGGATTCCATCCCTACACTACGCCCATTCAGACAAGGGAAAGAATACTCACCCAAGTTGGGATCAAATAATGTCATACTTCCATCTCTTATTCTCATACTTAGCATATGAGAACATGTTGGGCCTCCGGCACAAATCATATATCCAATTCCCGGAGTCAATTCTTTCCAAAAAACCTGGCGCGAATTCATACTACCCGGACCCAAATATATGTCGTAGGTTCTACTATAACGGACATGATTCATTTTAAGAACAGTATGCCGCCCTTCGCCAGATAGCACTTGTGAATCCGTCTCAATCATCTGTAAATTCATTATGCCACGGATCACGCTTTTCCCTCGTTCACTATTAGTATACGCCTTGAAAGAATTCCATTGCCCTCCACTGATAAGATAGGCAGCAGCTAACCCCGTACAGACTCCCCTACCCAAACCATAAGCAGTTACTTCTCCCTGTTCATTATATTGATCACCAATCCATGCCCCCTTGCGCGTCCTCGCATCGACATTATCCCACCCATTATTTCTAATATAATCACCCTGGCAGAAAAAATTATAATCCCCCTGATATTTAAGAAGGATTTTAAGCGCTTCTCTATCCATAGTAAGTCTCCATCAATTTTAAACATTCATTGTGCTTATGTATTGCACTTGGGTTAAACAAAAATATATGAGAATACGAATACAGGAAAGAAATAATAAATAAAAAGGCACCAAAGTATAATAATAGACTTATTAAGCATCGCTGAAAAAGGTTAAATAACCTACAGTAGTAAACTGGCTTTCACAAGGCCATGGAATATGACGTTCTGAGATCTCCTTTCTTCATTTTTTATGATTATGAGAAGCCAGCGCACAACGGCGGCGGCTGGCGCGGGTCGGTTCTGCCCGCCGACGGGCCGCAGGCCCCCCTCACCTATCAGCAAGGCAGTATCAGATCACCGTCAAACACGGCGAAAGTGAATATCAGGTGAACAGGGATGAACAACCGCTGACGGATGACGGATGACGAGGAGAATTATGTGGTGGAGGTGTGGCTGGCGAAGATTTAAAAACCACGATACAGGTAGATACCATTACCCCCTCTATTTAAAACATACATTATGCATAATGCTTTATTTAGCCCTCAGGTTACTCTATTATATATCACCAAAAAAATAGTAACCCAGCGGGGTAACGCTTAACAGCCCCTTAAGTTATTACTCCAATTAATAAACAAATCACACTCATACATAAAGCATATTAATTTACGCTGATTTTTATAAAGCAGACGCATTAATAAAGCACATGGGGACTGGTCGGTATTTATATTATAAGGAATATGCATGTTTCTTCTCGGATATCATGGCACAAGCAAAGCGGCAGCAACGGGATTAATTATTGATGGGCCAAAAGTAAGTCACGCTTATGCCGCCCTGGGAGCAGGACTTTATGTTGCCAGGGATTGTGGTTTTTTAGTCTCTTTTTTCTCACGGGTAGCACAACAGCGGGATAGTTTCAAAAAATCCGACTATGGCGAGAAAGGGTCTTCCGTGGGTAAAATCGCGAAATCCACCGACGGCTCCATTATTTTAAAAATATATTCAACCGTTCCTTTACCTCAACTGAGAAAATGCAGGTGGGATATAATGGACATTAGCCAGTATGGCATTAGCCCGCGTGATAATTTAAATGATTTAAACGGCATGTCCAACAACCTGCAATTAATTATACCTCCCGAATACTTTAAATATATACGCGCAGTCAATTACATCGCTACAGGGGGAAACAATGAACGTCCTGTATCATGGCCAATCAATGAGTGGCCAAACTTTAATCGTAGAGAAACAACACAAATCAGAAGAAGAAACTCAATTTAACATACCATTCCCATTCTAAATATAAACATTAACGGCAGGTGCAGAATTTAACCAAGTCACTGAATAGCTGATTAAGTTCTGTATCTGAGTTTCAGTGCGAGAAAGGGACTTTCGGGCTATAAAGTGGGTACGACAATCAGATCACTATGAAAATAGTGCTGCAATCAAATTGCACGAATCAACGGGAGCAGGTCAGCACTAAGAAATCTTGTCCAAAATACGTTTTTACAACATAGTGTGCCATCTGTTTTTAACTGAGAGCCTCGAATGTTAAAAGTCATTGCCGAAGATTTCATAAAACCCGAGTGTGTTGGAATAGTTATACCTTTGTACCGTGAGCTGATAGCAGCAACGAAGAGAGAGCCTCTCTGTATTGCTTATGATTTGTATATTGATGAAAAGGATCCGGGACATTTCATTTTTATAGAGGAATGGCAGGACCATGCCGCCCTTGACGATCATTGTTCAAGTGAACATTTCAGACGGCTTGTACCTTTAATTGATCAACACAAGCGTAAAGAAGCACATTACATTCTTATGAATTGCTTAGTGAACCCAGACGGCTCATAAAGCAGACAGGAACAGGGCTGTTCAGCCCGTTCCAGCTATTTCCCCATGCAGGCAGTAATTCAGATCCTTTTCTGAAGAGCCACATTGTCATTTTCTCGATTATGGCATGTTCGCAGTTGATTAATGCCCATTGATTTAATTAACGCCTGCTTCTGGCACTGAACTGACCAAACAAAGAATGAGTGTACGGCTCACCTTCATTTCTTTTCATTATGGGCGCTTTCCGCCTTGACCTGTTCCATCCAGCCTTCAAGTGACCAAAGACATTGTGCAGCCTGCGGCCCTGCATTAAGCAAAGACAAACGCGTTTCATTATAAACGCGCTGTGTTTCATCTTTTGGTTTATCGAGAGGGAAGACACAGGATACAGCGGTGCCTTGTTGATGCACATCATGCTGTTTATCAAGTATTGCCAGCACCTTTAACGTTGCTTCAGCATTGGGTGCCAATGCGTAGTAAAGCGCATCCGTAAGCTGATTTGCCTGGTTCAGATTAACTACAGGCGCTAAATCAGGTGCAAGCGCTACCCATTCACTTTTACCACTGGAAATATTATCTACCGTTATTTGCCAGTCACCGGGTGATACTTTGGCAGCGAAATCAGCGAATCCATATTGATGAATCTCATTGCGAATATCTTTTGGTGTAATTGAGGCGAATGCTATTACAGGAAAGAGGAAGAGAATAGCGAATCGCTTCATTTTATTACCCCAAGTTGTTCAGAAGCGCTGCGTATTAGTCGGCGAACCGAGGGAGTCAAAATAATACCGCCTTCCGAAGAAAAACCTGCTGGCCCATGCGTACGTTGACCGTGAATTCGGGTACCCGTTAACTTCCCGGTATTATCATCATTCGGAATTGAAACATCGTGGGATATTGCCAGGGTTTCAATGCGACCCTCCCGACCGTTAACATCTACAGATCCTTTAATATCAGCACCACCATCGTCTTTAAGCCACAAGTACGCGGGTATCGTCATTGTTAACAACTCCTTATGTTTTGTACGGGAAAGATACTCCCCGAAAATCGTCCAAACAATAAGATTTTTTGTGAGCGGATGTATAAACCCTGCGTTGCCTGGCGAAAGTGCAATTGACGTTAAAGCAACCCCATAACAATCATGAATAATTCCCAGATTTGCATGGGAATTATAAATGTAAAAAACAATAGCTCTGTATATGAACACCGCCAAAAAGAGTGATAGTGAATTCCCCTGTTTCCCCCACATTTCGCTCCCCAGCGAAGCATCCTGTTTTTAAATCCGTAAAGTGGCGCTCATTCCCCCTCCAGAGAGATGAATGATGATCGCAGTAATATTCGAAGCGGATACGGTTCCGGCTAAACAGGCGCGCTACCTCCAGCTCGCTGCTGAATTAAAGCCCCTGCTGGCTGACATTGAAGGCTTTATTTCCATTGAGCGTTTCCAGAGCCTGAGCACTGAGGGAAAAATCCTGTCGTTATCCTGGTGGCGGGATGAGGAGTCAGTACTTGAGTGGAAGAAAAATGTCTTTCATCAGGAAGCTCAGGCTGAAGGGCGTGAATCGATCTTTTCTTATTACCGGATCCGCATTGCACACGTCGTCAGGGATTACTCATCAGAAAACCGGGGATAAAACAGATGTACGATATTCATGTTCTTTTGAACAATAAGCCCGGTGAACTGGCGCTTTTAGGCGCGACACTCGGACGTAACGGCGTGGGTCTGGAAGGCGGAGGGGTTTTCACCACAGATTCCGAGTGCCATGCCCACTTCCTGGTTGAAGATGGCAACAAAGCCAGAGCCGTGCTGGAAAGTGCCGGAATTGAGGTGCGCAATGTTCATCAACCGTTGATCAGAAAACTCAAGCAGGAACGTCCGGGTGAGCTGGGTGAAATAGCCGCAACGCTGGCGAAACAGGGTATCAATATCCTGACGCAATACAGTGACCACGCAAACCGACTTATTCTGATCACCGACAATGATATTATCGCAGGCAAAGTCACCGAAAAGTGGGCCATTGAGGCTGAGTAAACATGCTTAAACAGATTGAAGCGATTGATGACAATGACTCACTGGAGCTCTCCATGGCGGCGGTTGCCGCTGCCATGTCTGATCCGTCGCGCATAAAAATGCTCTGTGCTTTGATGGATGGCCGGGCATGGACGGCGACGGAGCTCAGCATCGTGGCTGACGTCGCTGCCTCCACCGCCAGCGCACATCTGGCCAGGCTGTTCAGTGAAAAACTGGTCACCTGTCTTTCGCAAGGGCGGCACCGCTATTATCGTCTGGCCGGGCATGATATTGCCGAGCTGATTGAAATGATGATGGGCATCTCATGGAAGAGAATCCCTGCCCCCCAAACCCGCGTCCCGCTGCAGTTAAGAGCCACCCGCACCTGTTATGACCATCTGGCCGGTGAAATCGCCGTCAGGATTTATGACGTGATGGTAAGCCGGGGCTGGTTTGAGGCTGATGGGAATACAATGACGTCCGAAGGCCGCAAACAGTTCCAGGCATCCGGCGTGGTGCTCGACACCAAAACACGCCGCAAAGCCTGCTGCGGCTGCCTCGACTGGAGCGAGAGGCGCTTTCACCTCGGCGGCGATGCGGGAGCCGCTTTCTTCACCCACTGCGAACAAAAGGGCTGGCTGACGCGCGTTCCGGGCTACCGGGAAGTAACGATCACCTCCAGCGGTAAAGCGGCGCTGAGGCGGTTATTTGATATTGAAGTGTGAGGGGGTTCCATCCTGGCTCATCAACGCGGGCAAATGCACTGTCCCGATCATGAATATGGCTCATGTTTAATGAAATTAAATCACTTTTCCTCACTCAATGACTCAGGCATAAATTGTACATTGCTATTAACCTTATAAAACATGAAGACTGCTGAAAGAACACCCGAAAATAAAACGGGTAAGCCCTGAAAAGCAAGCAATAACATCAGGTTTTATATCAGAAGTCAGGAAGTAAAATTACAATGAATAAAAACTTCACATTTACTCTTAAGAGTCTTCGTTTCGACGAAAATTATAACCCCTCGGAAAATACGCGTATTACGACCAACTTTGCTAATTTGGCACGGGGTGAGAAACGCCAGGATAACTTGCGCAACACCTTGGTGATGATTGACAACCGTTTCAACGCCCTGGCGCATTGGGATAACCCCAAGGCAGATCGCTATTCTGTCGAACTTGACATCATTACGGCTCAGCTGAATATCAATATTGAAGATAAGACCGATACTTTCCCGGTGATTGAAATATTGAAAACGACTATCGTTGATAAAAAAACCAATGAACGTTTTGCAGGCATTTTAGGCAATAACTTCTCCTCTTATGTGCGAGATTATGACTTCAGCGTTTTGCTGTCAGAGCATAATAAAAACCAACCAAAATTCAGTCTTCCGGCTAATTTTGGCCAGTTACATGGCGATATATTTAAATGTTTTATTAACTCAGATGCCTATAATGAGTGTTTTAATAAAACCCCTGTTATCTGCCTGAGTGTTTCAAGTAAAAACATCTATTATCGCACTGGCAATCAACACCCTGTATTGGGCGTCGAATATCAGCAGGATGAACTATCCCTGACTGATGAATATTTCGCAAAAATGGGATTGCGGGCCCGCTATTTTATGCCTGAAAACAGCGTTGCGCCTCTGGCTTTTTATTTTAGTGGCGACTTACTCAGTGATTACACCAATCTTGAGCTGATCAGTACCATCAGCACAATGGAAACTTTCCAAAAGATTTACCGGCCTGAGATTTACAACGCGAATTCCGCAGCAGGAAAACAGTATCAACCAAGCTTGAATTTCCAGGATTATTCTTTAACCCGAATTATTTATGATCGGGAAGAACGTAGTCAGTTGGCTGTTGAACAGGGGAAGTTTACTGAAGAAAACTTCATCAAACCCTACCAAACGGTTCTTGAACAATGGTCTGCTCATTCCGTTCTTTGATTAACTAAAAAATATAAGGTCACCTGTGATGAAAAAATTATTACCGACATCGACTGCGGGCAGTTTACCGAAGCCTTCCTGGCTTGCGCAACCTGAGACACTTTGGTCACCCTGGAAATTGCAAGATCAGGAATTAATTGACGGTAAGCAAGATGCTCTGCGTTTATGCCTGGAAGATCAACAACAAGCAGGTATTGATATTGTCAGTGATGGCGAGCAAACGCGTCAGCATTTTGTCACCACGTTTATTGAGAACCTCAACGGTGTTGATTTCGAGAAACGTGAGATCGTTAAAATTCGTAATCGCTATGAAGCGAGTGTGCCGACAGTCGTTGGCCCTGTGAGTCGCCAAAAATCCGTTTTTGTTGAAGATGCCCGATTCTTACGCCAGCAAACCACAAAACCGATTAAATGGGCCCTGCCAGGGCCGATGACGATGATCGATACGCTTTATGATAACCACTACAAAAGTCGTGAAAAACTCGCCTGGGAATTTGCTAAAATTCTTAATGAAGAAGCCAAAGAATTAGAGGCTGTGGGTGTCGATATTATCCAGTTTGATGAACCCGCATTTAATGTGTTCTTCGATGAAGTGAATGATTGGGGAATTGCGACTTTAGAAAGAGCCATTGAAGGGCTTAAATGTGAAACTGCGGTACATATTTGCTACGGCTATGGCATCAAAGCGAATACAGATTGGAAAAAAACGCTGGGAACAGAGTGGCGGCAATATGAAGAGATTTTTCCAAAACTGCAAAAATCTAATATCGATATCATTTCACTGGAATGTCAAAACTCCCATGTTCCTATAGAACTGCTGGAGCTTATTCGGGGTAAAAAGGTGATGGTTGGAGCCATTGACGTGGCAACCAATACGATTGAAACACCTGAGGAAGTGGCCGCGACGCTTCGAAAAGCCTTGCAGTTTGTCGACGCCGACAAGCTCTATCCTTGCACCAACTGTGGCATGATTCCTTTACCTCGCGCAGTAGCCAGAGGCAAACTGGATGCGCTAAGTGCAGGTGCAGAAATTGTCCGAAAAGAGCTCCTGGCTAAATAACCTCGCCAAATTTTCCCAGCATGTGGTGGACGCCGTTTCACCATAATGCCCACTTATGGCACTGAACTGACTGCCAACTCCCCCGGCGGTTATTTACTATTGAGGTCTGATGTCGTTCCATCCTGGCTCTTCTTATGGAAAGCCAAAATCACTGCCGCCAGCTCGTCATCTTCGGCATAAAAGTATGCCAGTGGCAGGTCTAAAACTTGTGCGATACGTCGGGCGGTATCTTGATCGGGCTGATGTTTACCCTTCTCGTATTGATTCATTCTGGCGCTGGAAGACGCCTCATCAATGCCCGCCAAAACACCCAGCTTATATTGTGATAACCCCGCACGCAGCCGCGCTTCTTTGAGTCTTTTTATTATCATGATTTTCGCAGCCAACATCTTTCACTAAGTTACTCTTAGCTTTTTATTGTGTTATTTTTAGGCTTGCGAGATACTAAGGATAACTTAGTAATCAGCATAAAAAGGAGCTTTACATGACAAAATCGAAGGATTGGCATCAGGCAGATATCATTGCGGCTATCAGGAAAAAGGGAACGACGCTGGCAGCCGTATCAAGGGCGTCGGGATTGAGTTCATCAACCCTGGCAAATGCACTTTCCCGCCCATGGCCGAAGGGGGAACAGTTAATTGCTAACGCCATTGGGATTAAACCGCAGAGCATCTGGCCGAGCAGATATTTTGATCAGATGACGGGGAAAATCGTTGAGAAAACGATGCGAACAATAAAGAAACCGGCTTAACAGGAATCATCGCGTGCAGGTAAATACTATTTACTCCTCCTGCAAAAACTGGGAGAAGATTTTGGTAAGGTGCGGCTAAATATGAGCGTTGGCTAAGGGCGAGAAGCGGAAGTGATGTTCTTATTACTCTCCCCCAAGACCTGATAGGTATTAGTAACCATTTCAATAGATTTACGGATTAGATCGTTGACGCTATTAACCTGTGCGTAAAATCATAACCGCTGATGTTTAAATAATTGCTTATTGTTCGCACCCCTGATTTTTTGAGTGATAAAAAGGTTTAGGGTCAATGGCTTCTCCGCTCGCCTTCTCAAAGTTTTTGTTATTATTGAAGTCTGCTCCCCCGCTCACTCCCCCACTTCATGACAATTTTGTCATCCAACCGTCATGCGTCAGGCCTGGTCGCTTTGCCAGGATAAAAGTATGAATCAAATCCATAAGAATTAAAGCCCTCACCCTGCACTAAGGAACCAACATGCTGATCCTTATCCTTGCTTACCTCGGTGGCGGGCTGCCCATCGCCAGCCCCTGTATTTTGCCGGGGCTGCCCTTTGTGTTTGCCCATTCCGATCAATCCTTTGCCAGCACCGGGGCGCATTGCCTGTCAATACCTTCAGCATCGAATTTTTAGACAGTGGTGTGACGGCTTACGCCTTCACCTTTGGTTAATCACGAGTGAGGTTCAGTATGAAAACATCCAGTGCAGGTTTATTGTCCCTTCGCCGCTCGGGAGTCTGGGGAGTGTTTATCGCGGTCACGGCGTTACTGTGGTGCAGCATCGCCTGGTCATTTGGTGGCGCGGAAGAGGCCGTCGCCATTGCTCCCCCTGCGCAGGATGAAGCAGCGGCCACCTCTCACAACGAAACCGCCCTGTTTGCCGGTGGCTGTTTTTGGGGCGTTGAGGGCGTGTTTCAGCATGTCAAAGGGGTGAAAAAAGTGGTGGTGGGATACACCGGCGGCACGGCGGCAACGGCCAATTATGACACCGTCAGCAGCGGCACTACCGGCCACGCGGAGTCCGTTGAAGTGACCTTTGACCCGACCCAAATCTCCTACGGCAGCCTGTTGCAGGTGTTTTTCTCCGTGGCGCATAACCCGACAGAGTTGGACCGTCAGGGGCCGGACAGCGGGCCGCAATACCGCTCGGCGCTGTTTCCGCTGAATGCGTCACAGGCCAACGTCGCGCAGGCCTATATCACGCAGCTCGATGCCAGCCACGCGTTTTCCAAACCGCTGGTCACCCGCATCGAAACGCAGAACCACTTCTATCCGGCCGAGGATTATCACCAGAACTATATGGCGGAAAACCCGGATAACCCCTATATCGCCATCAACGATATGCCGAAGTTATCCCAGCTGAAACAGCTGTTCGCCGCGCGTTATCTCGACCAACCGGTGCTGTAAGAGGCGGGCGTTACCACGTGGCTCCGTTGGAGCGGTTAATATAAATGGCCCCTGATGGCACCAGGTTTTTGGTACACAAGAAGCTCAGGTGAACTTCACGTCCGTCATTGCTTTCACCCATAATGTCGTACTTGCCACCGCAAAAATCATAGATTTTCTTAAAAGTAGCTTCCCTGAAACTACGCTCGAGCGGGGCAATGAAAGACGTAGTGTAACTCGCTTCACCCTTAATCCCGCTGGCGTTGAGGGGACGATAGGCGACATCACCAACCGGTTTATCAATGCTTGAACAGCCTGCCAGAACGCTGACGGCCACAACCAAAACGCAAATGAATTTCATGCTGAACTCTGAAAAAAGGGGCGGTTATAAGGGTATCGGCTGAAATGGCCTAAGCATTAGTTTTTCGGCCAGGCCACTGTCAGGACGTGCAGGGTTACGATTTGTGATGCCAGTAGGCCACAGAACGCACAAAGGCCGGATCCAGACCACGGGTCAGCGTGAAATGGTCATTCATGGTTTTGACAAACTGTCCTTCGCCGGTCAGCCAGACGAAATAATCTGCGTCCGGTAAGGTCAGGCTTTTCAGCTTATTCATTACGGCAGTATCAGCCTCGGCGCCGCTTTGTCCGGTGGTGATGATCCACTCGACATTGATTTCCGGGCCCAGGTTCAGGTAATCAACACACTGCGCGCTTTGCGCTCTTACCACCAGCGTGATGTGCGGATTCACCCCGCTCTGGTGCAGGTCAGCCAGGCGACGTTTCACGGCCGGTAAGCCGGTCTCGTCGCACACATAGAGCTGCCAGGCATACGTTGTGGGAACGATAAGCGATCCGCGTGGGCCACCAATGACCAGCGGGTCACCGGGTTGAGCGTTTTCAGCCCACTGGCTTGCGACACCGCCGTCGTGCAGGTAGAAATCGAGGGTCAGCTCCTGCGTTTGCGCGTCAAAACTGAGCGGCGTGTAATCACGGCTCTGCGGCCGCGGGCCGTCCGGCCAGACGATACCGTCATCACTGACCGTCGGTGGTGTGACCTCATCACCCGCCGTTACCGGGAAAAACAGTTTGGTGTGGTCGTCAAAACCCCGTGAAGAGAAGCCCTGAAGCTGTTCCCCCTGCAGAACGATGCGCTTAAAACATCCCGCAACCGTCTCAACCTGCTTCACGATAATGCGGCGAAACGCCAGTTCGTTTTTTACTCTGACGGGCAGGTTGGAAAGTGGCTGTGTTGCGTGATTCTGTTCCATCATTTTCTCTCTTCAATAGCGTTACGCTGAAAAAACATTATCCCCTTGCAAAGGGTGTTGATGATGCAGTTTTTTGCAAAGATTTCGTTAAGGATAACATTTTTGTTTAACATTTTATTGATAACGATTATCATCCTCAATAAGCCACAAGTGAGACATCGCGAAAATAAACTCATATTTTATAAGGATAAATGGCTTTCTCAGGACTGAGATATTTTACAGATAAAACGTTTCTGATTAATTTTTACTCAACTTTTTTTTGTAACAGAGGCTGGGTAAAAGGCAGCAAATGATGAGCAGATTCTAATAATTAGTGTGGAATAAAACTAAAATGCTCAAACCTTTTAAAGCGCAGGGAATCGTTAAAAACGTTATTTTCCTGGGGACAATCCTCAGTTCGACTTTATATGCCAACGCAGCGGAAACGGTTAAAGACAGTAATCAAACTGACGCCGGGAAAACCCAGACGTCGGCCACAGTGAAAAAGAAACCGGTGGTCCGTTCAGCGCAGGATCTGGCGCAGAACAGTGAAGACGTGATGACCGTCACCGCCGTGGCCGAAGATAAAAAACCTGGCTCGAAAACCACCATCACGGCCGCCGATATGCAGAAAAAAGGCGGCAATGATTTTGGCACCATCATGCGCTATGAACCGCTGATCAGCGCGACCGGTTCCAGCGGTGGCTCATCAGCGGGCAAAAGCGGCTTCGATCGCGGCGGCTATACCGGCTACAACATTCGTGGTCTGGAAAGTAACCGCGTCGGCATCGACGTCGACGGCATCCCGCAGCCCAACGCCACTGGCCGCAGCTACGCCAGCCGCGCAGGGCTTGGGACATCCGGCATTGGGCGCGATTATATCGACCCGTACATGTACGGCCAGGTGGAGATTGAATCCGGTGCCACGTCGGCGGAGCGCGCCAACACCTCAATCGGCGGTGCCGTCTCCTTCCTGCCAAAATCAGCGGATGACTACCTTACGCCCGACAAAACCACCTACTTCGGCTATCAGTCAGATTACGACGCTTCCGACCGCAGCTGGCACAACGGCATAACGGCCGCCGCCGGTGATGAAACCCTGCGCGGTGTGCTCGCTATCAGCCGCCGCGACGGCCAAGAGACCCGTAATAACAGCGGCACGATTGACGCCTACCCCGCCAACTGGCACTCGACGGCGGTGATGACGTCCGGGATCTGGCAGCCCAACGACGCACATAAATTTACCGGCACAGTCGATTATTACGAAAAGGTCAATCACACCCATTACGACAGCTGGGATAACGCAGGCAACGCCATTTTAGGCACGGCCCAACAACAGAGTAATACCCGCCGCTGGGGGCTGAGCCTGAAAGACGAATGGACACCGTTCAACAATTACGTGGATGCGGTGGTCAGCAAAGTCTATTACCAGCAGGCGCAGGCACATGACCTCACCGTCATGCCCGCCGATGCCACCACCATGGAAACGGTCTATTCCGACTATGATGTGGATACCTACGGCGGCGAAACCAGCTGGCTGAAAACGCTGGGGCGTCATGCGCTCAGCGCCGGGCTGAATGCGCGCGTCTCCGAAACCTCGCGCCCGTTCCGTCAGGAAGAGGGCGACACCACCAACAGTTCGATCATGAAGCCGGAATCCGACAGCCGCAGTTATGCGCTGGGCGGTTTTGTGCAGGACAACATCAAGTTTGATCTCGACGGCCATGACTTCTCCGTCGTCCCGGCGGTGCGCGTGGCCTATCAAAAGACCAAACCGCGTAATCTGTCGGAGCTGACCACCGGCAGCGCGGTGCTTGATGATGCTGAAGTCAGCACACTCTACAGCCAGCCAAATACCGACACCCAGGTGCTGCCGTCCCTCAGCTTCATGTACGACATCACACCGAAACTGATGACCTACCTGCAATACAAACGCGGCGCGCAATTCCCGGACGCCAGCCAGTTATACGGCTCCTGGAATCTGGGTTCCTCGTATGCAGGCCGCCAGCAGTACGCGCTGATTGGCAACACGGATCTGAAAACCGAAACCAGCAATAATTTCGAATGGGGCATGAAGGGCGAAGCCACCGAAGGCGTCACGTTCAAAACGTCAATGTTCTACAACACCTATAAAAACTTTATCGCCAATACCCGTTATACCCGCTCGGCTAACCCGGCGATGTTCACCCGAGTGCCGTCCAATATCTATACGATTTATCAGGCCGAAAACCGCGACGAAGCCTATATCTACGGCGGCGAAGTCAGCACCAAACTCAACTATGGCAGCTGGTTTAACCGCGTCAATGGCCTGAGCACCACGCTGGCGTTGGGTTATAGCGAAGGGAAATCCAAGTCCGCTTATGACGGCGACAAATACGTGGATCTCGACAGCGTTCCGCCGATGAAAGCCATTGTCGGTATGGCGTGGGATGATCCGTCAGGTCTTTACGGTACGGCGCTCACCGCCACCTTCGTCAAAGGCAAAAAAGCCACCGCGACCAACCGCCAGAGCTACACCAACAACGGCTCGGCGCTGACTGATGCTTCCACCGATTATATGCGCGTGCCGGGTTACGGCATGGTGGATATGACCGCGTACTGGCAGGCAACGAAACACGTCAGGCTCAACGGCGGCGTATATAACCTCACCGACCGTAAATACTGGGACTACCTGAGCAGCCGCCAGTTGACGCAGACCACCAAACAGGATGCGTACAATCAGGCGCTGGCCGTGATGCCAGGGCGTAATGTCCAGCTCGGGGTGAATGTCGATTTCTAAACCGAAAGGCTAACTGAAAGCGGAACTGAAAGCGGAACTGAAATAGAGAATACGATGGCGTCACGCAGTGCGGGTGGCGCCTTTTTTATTGCGCAGGGTTTAGCAATAAAGAAAGGTAATAACGTCCTGACGGCTCAGCCGGTAAACACCCTCAAAGCGCATTCCGGCGCGAAGTTCTGCACCAAGCCCGGTGGTTAATTCCAGTGTAAATCGGCCCGCCTGCTCATCGAGCGCCACCAGCTGCGCATCCAAAAAACCAAACAGCCTGCCCACCTGCGGATAGAGCATTTTGAACAGACTCTCTTTGGCCGAGAACGTTAAGGTCAGCAACGCAGAAAGGGAGATATTGGGGTGACAGCGCAGCAGCTCGTACTCCGCGCCGTTAACGATCATCGGCAACAGCTCCAGCGCCTGCTGCCCGTCCATCAGGGTTTCAACATCAATACCGACGCCGCCGGTAAACGGCAAAGTGCCGCAAATCTGCGCAGCACAGAGCGCGGTATTGGCATTGTGGCTGATCGCCCCGCGCACCTGCTCCGGCCAGCGCGGCGCACGATCGTCACCGATGTCGACAGTAAATTGCGGGTAACCCAGGGAGGGTAAAACCACCGACGCCAGATAGCGCCCGGCCAGGAATTCCGCCCGCCGTTTGGGTACGGCACGCGTTAAGGATGACGGGAAAACCACGCCCAGCTCAGCAAACAGACCGTCGTGATAGGCATCGGCCGCAAAGCGGCAGTGCGCGATTTTACCTGTAAACCCAGCCGCCTGCGGCAGATTCAGCCAGCCGACGGCAGTGATAAAGTGATCTGGCATCCCGGCCTCTTTTTTACTTAAGCGCCCAAGGTCGCACCACCGTCGATGACAATATCCTGCATGGTGATGTGCGTGGCGCTGTCAGACGCCAGAAACAGCACCGCGTCGGCCACTTCCTGCGGCAGCGCGATTTTACCCAGCGGAATACCGAGCTTAAACTGCTCGGGGAAACCGGCAATGGTGCGCTGTTCGGCATCCGGCGTCTGCCACATAGCCTGCTGCATCGGCGTATTGGTGGAACCCGGCGACACCAGATTACAGCGCACGCCAAACGGGGCCATCTCCAGCCCGACGGTCAGACACAAACTGCGCAGCGCCGCTTTCGACGCGCAATAGGCCGACATACCCACGCGCGGCACATGGGCGGCGTTCGAGGCAATGCTGACGATCGCGCCGCGTTGCTGGCGGCGAAACACCGGCAGCGTATGGCGGAACAGGTTAAACGCCCCGCCCGCATTCACCGCCAGACAGCTTTGCCAGTCGTCATCGCTGATGTCGTCAGTGGCACCCATGCGCAAAATACCTGCGCCATTGACCAGCACATCCAGCACCGGTTGTTCGGCCAGCAGGCGCTGACAGACCGCCGCCACCGCCTGGCTGTCGGTGATATCCATCACTTCGGTGCGAAACGGGTAAGATTCGCTGCTGAAGGTTTTATCGAAGCCGATCACCGTCGCGCCCGCTTGCTGAAACGCCAGCGCGGTGTGCAGGCCAATCCCCTGCCCGGCACCGGTGACCCACACCTGTTTATCGCTGAAATCCCATATCGTGCTCATCAGGCTTTTTCCCCGGACAGCAGCGCCCACCAGCCGTTAATGGTCGGCGTTTTTGCCAGCGCGACAAAATCGATATCGGCGCGGATTTTCCGCCAGCGGGTGGCCAGCGCCATGATACGCACCGAGTCCAGACCGTAGTCGATCAGGTTCTCATCGTCGGCCATATCGTCGCTCTCTTCATCCAACAGCGGCAGAATCAGCGCACGAAGATCCGCTTTACTGGCGATCCCCTGAGGCAGCAGTTCTGCCGTCGTCACTACCCGCCCGCAGCGCCCGGCGGTATAGCGCAGCGCCATCAGGTGCTCGTCGCGGGAGAAGTCAGCCAAACCGTCGGCCACCATAAAGGGCTGAATATTGCGCATAAACGCGTCGATGGCGGTAGTCAGGCAGCCGATGTGCGCGTACACCCCGCAGATGATCAGCTGGTCGCGGCCGGTTTCCTGCAAAATGTCCTGCAACGGCGAGCGGTGAAACGCGCTGTAGCGCCACTTTACCAGCACCTGATCGTCGGCTTCCGGCGCCAACGCATCCACCACCGCCTGCTGGTCAGGGTGTTTGTTCAGGCCCGGCCCCCACATATCGTTGAGCAGTGCGCGATCTTCATCACTCTGGTTATTCGGCTGCGCGGTATAAAACACCGGGATGCCGACCGATTTACAGTAACGGCGCAGCGCGGCGATGTTCTCCACCACCTGCTGAATCAGCGGGCTGTCCTCGCCCCAGAAGTTAAGGAAGTATTTCTGCATATCGTGGATCAGCAATGCCGCGCGCTGCGGCTCAACCGTCCAGCTGACTTTATTGGCGGGCAGTTCACTCACCGCAGGCAGCGCGTAGGATTCGAGTTTTGGAATGGCCATGAATTATTCTCCCTGAGACTCAGGCTGTTCTTGTGAATTTAACTGTTCTTGTAAAATGAGCTGTTCGCGTAAAAGCTTCTTATCCACTTTGCCGACCGGCGTCAGCGGCAGCAGATCCACCCGCACAAAGCGGTCGGGCAGTTTGAACTCTGCCACGCCGAGCTCGCGCAGATGGCGGCGCAGCTGGACTGGTTTGAAGGCGCTGTGAGTGATCACAAAGGCGCAGCTTTTCTCGCCCATTAAGCTGTCGGGCATCGACACCAGCGCGGCATTAATCACGCTGTCGTGGCGCAGCAGCAGGTTCTCAATCTCTTCCGCTGCGATCTTCTCGCCACCGCGGTTAATCTGATCCTTCAGCCGCCCCTGCACCTGCACGTAACCGTCTTCGGTTAATGAAATCAGGTCACCGGAGCAGTAAAACCCCTGTTCGTCGAAGGCGCTGGCGTTGTGTTCCGGGCTGAGATAGTAGCCACGGAAGGTATAAGGGCCGCGCGTCATCAGACGGCCGGTTTCGCCCACGGGCAGCGGATTGCCCTGTTCGTCGGCTACCCAGAGTTCATCATCCGGGGACATCGGCGTGCCCTGAGTGGTAAGAATGTGCCGGTCGTCGTCGTCCAGCAGGGTGTAGTTCACCAGCCCTTCGGCCATGCCAAACACCTGCTGTAACTGACAGCCGATCTCCGCCGGAATGCGCGCCGCCAGCGTCTCCCCCAGTTTTGCGCCACCGACCTGCAACAGTTGCAAACTGTCGAGGGACGGATGCCCTTCCCACTCATCCATGGCCTGCAACCACAGCGTCACCGCCGGAGGCACCAGCGCCGTGACCGTAATAGCGTGCTGCTCAATCAGCGGAAAACAGACCTGCGCGCTGGGATCGCTCGCCAGAATCACCTGGCCGCCGCCGAAGAACACGCCGAGCGCGCCGGGGGAGCTCATCGGGTAGTTATGGGCAATCGGCAAGGCGCACAGATAGCGGGTGTGGCGGTCAAAATGGCAGATTTCGACGCTGCGCCGGATGCTGTAGTAATAGTCGTTATGAGTGCGGGGGATCAGCTTCGGCGTGCCGGTGCTGCCACCAGAGAGCTGGAAGAAAGCCACTTCGTCCGCCGGGGTCGGCGCGGCGCTGAAATCTCCGGCATCTTCTTCCATCCAGGCTGCCAGCGAATGTTCTTCATCGGGCGCGTTGCGCAGCGCCATCACCCGCAGCGAAGGGTGTTGCTCAACAAAGGCGTCCAGCAACGCGTTGTCCGCAAACAGCGCGTGATGGGCGTCAGCAATCAGCAGTGCGGGTTTAATCTGCGCCGCATAGGCGTTCAGTTCGCTGCGCTGATGGCTGAATAATGCATTGACCGGCACCACGCCGATTTTCAGCAGCGCGAAAAACACCACATAAAATTCGGTCACGTTGCCAAGCTGTACCAGCGCCGTGTCACCGGCGCTCAGCCCGCGTCGTTGCAGCGCGGCGGCCAGACGGTCAGAGCGCTGCGCCATCTGGCGGTAGCTGAGGGCAGCAGTGGTGTCGGTTAATGCCACGGCGTCGCTGCGGGCCTGACGCTGCAAAATATCGGTCAGCGGCAGATCCAGCCAGTAACCGCGCTCGCGGTAGCGCTGGGCCAGGTCATCCGGCCAGCGGGTGAATGCAATAGTCATAGCAATATCCTTGATTACTTCAAACCAAACGCCAGCATCATGGTGCTGAGTTTTGTGCCGGTTTCCGCCCATTCCGACTCAGGCGAAGAGTCCGGTACGATGCCCGCACCGGCAAACAACGTCACATGATTGGCTTTCACCGTGCCGCAGCGGATCGTCACCACCCATTCACCGTTACCCTTGGCGTCGCACCAGCCGACAATCCCGCCAAACAGGCCGCGATCGAAAGGTTCGAGTTGCGCAATCAAGTCACGCGCAGAGGCGGTCGGTGAACCGCATAACGCCGGGGTCGGGTGTAACAGACAGGCCAGCGAGAGCGCGTTTTCAGCGCTATCTGCTACGTCGCCGTCGATGGGCGAAGCGAGATGCCAGAGCGTCGGCGTGCTGAGCAGTTCAGGCTGTGACGGGATATGCAGATGGGAGCAGCGCGGGGCAAGCACTTCGCGCATGCCGTCGGTGACAATGTGATGTTCGTAAGCATCTTTGGCTGAAACCCGCAGCGCGCTTTTGGCGGCATCATCCTGCACCAGGTCGCTGCTGCGCCGGGCGGAACCAGCCAACGGATTGGAGTGAAAATGGTTGCCGAGTTTACGCAACAGAAGCTCCGGGCTGGCACCCAGCAGCGCACCCTCTTTCAGCGGAACGTGAAAATGAAAACCGTGGGGGTTCTGCTCAATCATGCGCGCCATCAGCGCCGCGTTATCCACCGGCTGGCAGGTTTCGATTTCCAGCAAACGTGACAGCACCACTTTGCGCAGCGCCCCCCTCGAAGTAGCTTCAACTGCGGAAGAGACCATCTGCATAAATTCAGGCTGCGCGGGGTGTTCAGCTTTGCGGGTTATTTCCGGTAACTCGCCCTGCGCGAGCTGCGCATTATCGAGAAACGCCTGCCGGTCAAACCACTTTACGTCTTTGGGAACAAAAAGCGCCGAGGGTTGCTGCGCATCGAAGGGAATGGCACCACAGAGAATCGGGTGGGCAATACCCGCGTCGCGGGCCTGGCTGAACGCCTGCTGCACCGCCTGCTGGAATTGGCCGCTGAGCACCTCGCCGCCCGCCGCGGGCAGGGTGAGCCTGGTGAAACAACCCTGCGTGGCCAAACTTCGAAAAGGAGAAGTGAAGAAAAAACCGTTGGTGGGCGATATCTCCGCCACGTTCTCAACACGGTTTTTAACCTGCTTATCCGTCTGCCCTGCTCCGCTCACTAGCGTATCCATCAGTCTACTCCTGTTAATAAAATGATAATAAATATAATAACGATTATCATTTACATCTGATGACGGTAAACTACTCGACGATTTTACGTGTGTCAATAAACGTAAACCGAAGCCTTGTGCTTTTTTCAGCAAAACAGAAGGTTCAAACTCACTGATAAAGTGAGAATTTTCAGCACGCTATCGTGAAGGATTGCATTTAATGAACAACACTCTGCTCCACCGTCTGGCCCTCGTGGGCGGGATTTTCGTCCTGCTGACTCACGCCAGTCTGGCCGCGGTTACCGGCTGGCCACGTGAGATCCCAGGCGCCCACGGCAGCATTACGCTGGCTCACCCGCCAGAGCGGATTGTCTCCACCAGCGTGACCGTCACCGGCACCCTGCTGGCGATTGACGCACCGGTGATCGCCAGCGGTGCCACCAGCCCCAACAGCCGGATTGCCGATGCGCAGGGCTATTTCCGCCAGTGGGGTAAGATTGCCGCAGCGCGCAAAGTGCAGCGGTTGTACATCGGTGAACCCAATGCCGAAGCCATCGCCGGGGCCGCACCGGACCTGATCATCATCTCGGCCACCGGCGGGGATTCTGCAATCAAACTTTATGACCAGCTTTCGACCATTGCGCCGGTACTGGTGGTCAACTATGACGATAAAAGCTGGCAGGATCTGGCGTTGCAGTTAGGTGTCGCCACTGGCCATGAAGCGCAGGCGAATGCCGCCGTACAGCAGTTTGATGAGCGGGTGAAAAAGCTTAAAAGTGAGCTTCAGCTACCCGCACAACCGGTCTCCGCGCTGGTCTACCGCCCTGATGGTCAGGCAGCTAATCTGTGGACTGCCGCCTCACCGCAGGGACAACTGCTGCACGAACTCGGCTTCCGGCTTGCTGCCGCGCCGGACAGTGTGCATGGCAGCCAGAGCCAGGGCGTGCGCAAAGACATTGTGCAACTGAGCGGTGAAAACATGGCCGAAGGGCTGAATGGCAAAACGCTGCTGCTGTTTTCCGGCGATGACAGCGACAGCCAGCGGCTGATGGACAACCGCTTTCTGACCCACCTTGCGGCGGTGCAGGATAAGCAGGTTTATTCACTCGGCAATGACACCTTCCGCCTGGATTACTACAGCGCCAGCAACCTGCTGACGCGGCTGGAAACGCTGTTTATTTCTCACTGACCGCGCGGGCGGGCACAGGCTGAGCCTGTTGCCCCCCGGTAACGGTATGCCGTAACGCCCGCATCGCAAACGCCAGCACCACACCAAGCACCGCCGCCGTGAAGCCGAAGCTCGCCGAGGTCATCGCCGGTAACATCACCGAACCCATGGCACCGAGCAGCAGCGCGCCGATGGCGTCTCCCGTCACGTTCTGCGCCGTCCACAGGCCGTTGATCCTGCCGAGGAAATCATCCGGCGTCAGGTTCTGAATCAGCGCATATTGCAGCAACGCATTGATGGCGCTGAGATAGCCGAAGATCACCAGGAAAACTAACCCGAGACCAAACCACGGCATCAGGCTGAACAGGCCAATGGCGACAAACGCACCGATGGAGGTCAGCAGCAGCACCCAGCCCGGTCGCGCCACGTTCGCCACCCGACCGCTGGTCAGCGCGCCGACCGCAGCACCCAGCGGCACGGCGGCGTACATCAACCCCAGTTCAGAGGCGCTGACCTGCCAGATGCCCGACAGCGCCGGGTAAAGCACGCGCACCGCGCTCGCCATGGTCAGCAACGCGCCCACCAGCGCCACCATACCTATCACCCGGTTTTGCAGCAGGAAGGCAAAACCGGAGATCAGTGCCCGCAGCGGATGTTCACGCTTTTGCACCGGCGGCGCGAGCTGCGGCAACTTCAGCAGCGGGATCAGCGTCAGGCCGGTGCCGAGTGCGGCCAAAGCGTAGTTCCACACCACGCCACCGCTGGCGATCACCAACCCGCCGATGGCCGGTGAGAGAATCGACCCGAACCGCACGGTCAACATGCTGATGGCCCCGGCCTGCACCAGATTTTCGCGTCCGACAATCGCCGGCGTTGCCGCCAGCAGCGCCGTGACCCCCACCGCGCCAAAGAAACCGTCCCACACCGCCAGCAGGTAGATCAGCGTCAGCGAGGGGGCAGGTAACGCCGCGTTGATGCACAAGCCGATAAACCCCAGTCCGCAGGTGCTGCGCGCAAACAGGATCAGGCGGCGGCGCTCGTAGCGGTCCGCCATCACGCCGCCCATCAGCAGACCGATAAACATGCCGCTGCCCGCCAGCGTGACTGACAGCCCCACCAGCAGCGTTGAGCCGGTCATGGACTGAATCTGCACCGGCACCGCAATGCCCAGCAGGCCGAGCGCCAGAATAGAAATAAAGCGGGCGCAAAAAACCGCACGGAAGGTGGCGTGGGTTTTCAGCAGGGAAAAGTCGAGCAAAATCGAGGGTTTATTCATTATCAATGTGTCACATATGGGTAAAAGGCACAGTCAAAGTAGTGCTATAGCAAGATAACTCATGCTACCATAGCTAAACGCAATAGATAATGATAATAAATATCATTAAGATTAACTTTGGTATATTTATCCCTTATGTCACGGCCTCTTACGCAACCATCCCCCACGCTTTCCACTATGGAAAAGCCGCTGCAACGAGCCCCCTCGCGGGCATGGCTGCGCCGCGCACTCTGCATGTTGCTGGCGGTCACCGTGCTGGCGCTGGTTATTTTTCTGAGCCTCTCCGTGGGCGCAAAACCGATCCCGCTGCACACCGTGACCGCCGCTTTACAGGGCCAGTGCGCCCTGTCCGACTGCGTGATCGTGCGCGATGCGCGTTTACCGCGCACGCTAGCCGGGCTGCTGGCGGGCGTGGCGCTGGGGCTTTCCGGCGCGCTGATGCAAATCCTCACCCGCAACCCGCTGGCTGACCCCGGTATTCTGGGCGTTAACGCCGGTGCCGGTTTTGCCGTGGTGCTCGGTATCACCTTTTTTGGCGCAGCCGAGGTCAGCCAGTATCTGTGGTTCGCCTTCGCCGGTGCGCTGGTGGCGACGCTGATGGTGGCGTTGATCGGTGCGATGGGCGGCGGCAAGGTCAGTCCGGTCCGCCTGACGCTGGCCGGTGTGGCACTCGGTGCGGTGCTGGAGGGGTTTTCTTCCGGTATTTCACTGCTAAACCCGCTGGTGCTGGATCAACTGCGTTTCTGGCAGGCCGGTACGCTGGATATCCGCAGTATGGCGGTGATCCGCGTGGTGACGCTGCCGATCGTCGGCGGTGCTGTTCTCACGCTGCTGATGACCCGTGCCCTGAACACTCTCAGCATGGGAAGTGATCTCGCCACCGCGCTCGGCACCCGAATTGTCCCGACCCAACTTTGCGGCCTGCTGGCCGTGACCTTGTTGTGCGGCAGCGCCACGGCGGCGGTGGGGCCGATTGCCTTTGTCGGGCTGATTATGCCGCACATCGCCCGCCATCTGGCCGGCTCGGACCCGCGCTGGATGCTGCCCTGGACGCTGGTCCTGACGCCGATTTTGCTGCTGACCGCTGACATCGCCGGGCGGCTGCTGGTGCCGGGTGAGCTGCGCGTTTCCATCGTGACGGCGTTTATCGGCGCACCGGTGCTGATTATTCTGGTGCGTAACCGCGCCCTGATGAAGCGGAGCTGATGATGACCACAATCACTTCCGTGACTCCACGTTCACGCAAGATAGTGCTGTTTTCACGGCAGAAGCTGACCCTTTTCACTCTCCTCCTCCTCTGCACCCTGCTGGCAATTTACGGACTGGGCAGCGGCACGCTCTCGCTTAGCCCGATGCAGGTGATCGACGCCCTGCGCGGCGAAGGACCCCATAACCTGACGGTGATCGTCACCCAGTGGCGGCTGCCGCGCGTGGCGATGGCGCTGATTTTAGGCGCAGCACTGGCGGCCAGCGGGGCGATTTTCCAGTCGCTGATGCGCAACCCGCTCGGCAGCCCGGACGTGATTGGCTTCAATACCGGTGCTTACAGCGGCGTACTGGTGGCGATCGTGCTGTTTAACAGCTCGATCCTCGGCATGACTTTTGGCGCGATGACGGGCGGATTGCTGACTGCCGTGGTGGTCTATCTGCTGGCGTGGCGCAACGGCGTCGAAACCTTCCGCCTGATCATTGTTGGTATCGCCGTGCGTGCGCTGCTGGTGGCGGGCAATACCTGGCTGGTGATTTCGGCATCCCTGGAGTCGGCACTGACCGCCGGGCTGTGGAGCGCGGGTTCGCTGAACGGCATCACCTGGGCCAAAAGCCTGCCGGTGGTTGGCCTGATTATTCTGGCGTGGGGGCTGGCGCTGCTGCTCTCGCGGCGGATGCATTTGCTGGAGATGGGTGACGATATGGCCCGCGCGCTGGGCGTGCCGGTCGAACGTTCGCGGCTGCTGCTGATGCTGGCGGGTGTCGCGCTGACGGCGGCCGCCACCGCCGTGGCCGGTCCCATCTCCTTTATCGCGCTGGTGGCGCCGCAGATTGCCCGCCGGTTGTGCGCCAATCAGTCGCAGCCGCTGCTGATTGCCGGGCTTACCGGTGCACTGCTGCTGCTGGGGGCCGACGTCGCCACACAGCGCCTGTTCCTGCCCTATCAATTGCCGGTGGGGGTGCTGACCGTCTGTCTCGGCGGCATTTACCTGATTGGATTATTACTTCGTGAGTCGCGCAGAAAATGATGACACCTACCCGCCATACCGCCCCGTTACAGGGGGAAAACCTGACCCTGAGCTATGACAAAAAAGTGGTGATTGAGGGGCTGAACCTGGCCATTCCGCACGGCGAGCTGACGGTGATTATCGGCCCGAACGCCTGCGGAAAATCCACGCTGTTACGCACGCTCAGCCGCCTGATTTCGCCGCAGTCCGGCAGCGTGCTGCTCAACGGGCGGCAGATCAGCGAGTACGCCACCAAAGAGGTGGCGCGCGAACTCGGCCTGCTGCCGCAAAGCTCCATCGCCCCCGGCGACATTCTGGTCGAGGATTTAGTTGGCCGTGGCCGGTATCCGCACCAGCGCCTGTTCAGCCGCTGGCGTGACGCCGACCGGCTGGCGGTGAGCGAGGCCATGCAGGCCACCGGCATCAGCGAACTGGCGGATCGCGCCGTGGATACGCTTTCCGGCGGGCAGCGCCAGCGGGTGTGGATTGCCATGGTGCTGGCGCAACAGACGCCGCTGCTGCTGCTCGATGAGCCGACTACCTGGCTGGATATCACCCATCAGATTGATTTGCTGGAACTCATGCAGGATCTGAACCGTAATCTGGGCCGCACGCTGGTGGTGGTGCTGCATGACCTCAACCACGCCTGCCGCTACGCCACGCACCTGATTGCCATGCGTGACGGCAAGATTGTCGCCGAAGGCCCACCGGCAGAGATTGTCACGACGACGCTGATCGAAGAGGTATTTGGCCTGCGCTGTATGATCATCGACGATCCGGTTTCGCATACGCCACTGGTGGTGCCGCTGGGAAGAGAACCTTCGCCAGCGGCCTGAATCGCTAAACGGCTAAGGTCCGCAACACACGGTTGAGCAGCGGTCCCAGCACCCTGAACGACGCCGGGGAGACAATATCCACGTGCGCGCAATCCAGCTCGTGAACCTGCAAAGCATCGACATATTCCGCCCAGGTCTGCTGCACATCCATCCCGGCCTGCAGGGTCTGGCGGGCGACAAACAGGGTGGCCTTCCCGTGGAAACGCGCAGTTTTGGTGGCCGACAACAACCGCACCGAGTCCGCATAGTTGGCTTCGATATGGTCGAACAGGGCCTGGCGGGCTTCGCTCTGTTCACCCTCCAGCGTCTGTTCAGAGGCGGCGCGGAACTGCTGACGTTCGCGCTGGATCTCCTGCAATACGTTGTCGTCGAGCATCACGTCCCAGCTCTGGGTTTCCGGCGGGTAGGTATCCAGCAGCCCGAGAAATGCCACCGCTTCCCCTCTGGCCTGTAAGCGGGCCGCAATACCCTGCGCCAGCGTGCCGCCAAGCGAATAGCCGATGAAATGGTAAGGGCCGTGCGGCTGTACCGCGAGCACGGTTTGCAGGTGGGCGTCACACACCTGCTCCATATTCTGGCTGAGCGCCAGCGGGCCGTCAGGGTGCGGCGACTGAATGCCGACCAGCGACCAGTGCTCATCGATATAACGCGGCAACACGCTGAACTGCCAGGCAAAACCCGAAGCGGGATGCAGGCAGAACAGGGTCGGCCCGCTGCCGGTGCGCAGCGGCAGCACAGCATCAAAACCGCTGCGATCCGCCTCCTCCTGCGTGCGGTCTTCGGCCAACAGTTGCGCCAGCTGTTCCACGCGCGAGGCCACCATCACCTGCCCGACCGACACCGGCTTGCCGAGTTCACGCCGCAGCTCCGCCGCCAGACGCATCGCCAGCAGCGAATGGCCGCCGAGCGCGAAGAAATCGTCGTCGGCAAACACCTGTTCGCACTGCAATAAGCGGCCAAACAGCGCGGCAATGGTGCTCTCCAGCCCCGGCAGCGGCTCACGCCCCTGCATCTGCGTCCCGCTTTGCGGCTGCGGTAAGGCTTTTCTGTCGAGCTTACCGTTGGCGCTGAGCGGCAGCGCGTCGAGCGTCACCAGCACCACCGGCACCATATGCGCAGGCAGGCGTTCCGCCAGTGCGGCCCGCAGACTTTCGGCGTCCAGCGTCACGCCGGGCTGCGCCACCAGATAACCCACCAGTTGACGTGCGTCGCCGCCGGTGGCGTCACTGCTGACCGCACCTAACGTCATGGCACTGGTCACCGCCTGCTGTACACCGGGCAGGGAGAGCAGCGCATGGTCAATTTCGCTCAGTTCGATGCGCTGACCACGGATTTTCAGTTGATCGTCACTGCGCCCGAGGTATTCCACCGCGCCGTCAGGCAGCCAGCGCGCCACGTCACCGGTGCGGTACATACGCCCGCCCTGCCCGAACGGATCCGCCACAAAGCGGCTGGCGGTAAGATCCGGGCGGCCTAAATAGCCCTGCGCCAACTGGTCGCCGGTCAGGTAGAGATCCCCCGCCACGCCCGGCGGCACAGGCTGCAAGCGGGCGTCGAGAATGCGCAGGCCGGTGTTCCAGACCGGCAGGCCAATCGGCACATTCGCCCCTTTCACCGCCGCCAGCGCATCGCCCCAGGCGGGGTGCCAGCTGACGTCCACCGCCGCTTCCGTCGGCCCGTACAGATTGTGCAGCGGCACGCCGGTTTTGCGCTGCCACAGGCGGCAAAGCTCGGCGGGCAGCGCTTCGCCGCTGCAAAATACCTGTTTGAGCGAAGCGCATTTTTCGATGGCCTGCGGGGTATCCAGCGCGCTGACAAACGCCGCCAGCATCGACGGCACAAAGTGCAGCGTGGTCACCTGATGTTGTTCAATCAGATTCAGTAACTGCTCCGGGTCGCGGTGTGCTTGCGGCGGTGCCATCACTAAGCGGGCACCCACCATCAGCGGCCAAAAAAACTCCCAGACCGAGACGTCAAAACTGCACGGCGTTTTCTGCAATACCACGTCCTGACTGCCGATCGGGTAGTGATCCTGCATCCACAGCAACCGGTTGACGATGGCCTGATGCCCGACCACCACGCCTTTCGGCCGACCGGTGGAACCGGAGGTGAAGATCAGGTACGCGGCGTGTTCAGGCGTGGGGGCATTCAGCGGAATTTCTGCCGCCGTAACCGCACTGAAGGGTTTATCCACCAACAGCACGCGGCCCTGCCCGGCAAAACGTGCAAGCTGGTCGGGATGGGTCACGATCAGCCGCGGGCTGGCGTCTTCCAGCATCATGCGCAGGCGCTCATCGGGGTAGCCGGTATCGAGCGGCAGATAGGCCGCGCCGACCTCGACAATCGCCATCAGCGCCAGCGACAGAAATACTGAACGCGGCAGCGCCACGGCCACGATATCGCCACGCTTCACGCCCTGCTTTGTCAGTTGCTGCGCCAGCGCCGCGACCTGTTGGCGGGCCTGTGCGTAGCTGAACTGATGCTGCTGATCGGCCAGCGCAGGCGCGTGCGGTGTGCGTTCGGCCTGCTGCGCCAGTTGCTGGCTGAGGGTGCTTTTCACCACCGGATGGGCGGTGCTGTTGACCCGTTCGAGTAATTCACAATCCGCTGCGCTAAGAAGATTAGCGGCACCGACCGGCAGCCGGGCGTTCGCGGCAAACTGACGCAACAACAGCGGCAGGCGCTGTAAATGCGCATCCAGTTCATCGCGGTCATAGCGTTCGGCATTGGCCTGAAGATCGATCGTCAGCGCACCAGATTCGCCGATATGCAAGGCGATCTCCAGATCCCGCACCGGCCCGGAGGCCAGATCGTGCGTGATGCCCGCCACGCCGTTGAAATCAATCTGGTAGTCGAACATTTTGAAGTTGAATACCGTGCCATACAGCGGCTGGGCGTCCCCCGCCATGCCCAGATCACGGGTGATCTGCTCGGCGTCGTAACGCTGATGGCGACGGACTTTTTTCAACTCGTCGCGCAGGCGCACGGCCAGCTCTGCCAGGGTGGCGGCAGGATCGACATTCATCGCTACTGGCAGAACGTTGATCACTGGCCCCGTGGCACACAGGGCGGCAGATCCCATGCGGCGCATGAAAATGAAACCGCCACAAAAATCAGTCTGGCCGCTCAGCCGTGATACCCACAGTGCCACCAGCGCGATGGCGATATCGCTGGCGGTCAGCGGGTGTTCATGCGCAGCAATCAGTGTGTTGATCTGAGTGGCATCGCAGGCGCATGACAGCCGGTGAAGACGCACGGACGGTACCTGTCCGGCCAGCGGCTGCGGGCAGATCGTCGCCGGAGCTGGCAATGTGGCGGCCTTTTCACGCCAGAATTGGGCATCACGCGCAAAAGCCGCACCCTGCTGGTAGTTTTCAACTTCCTCAACCACCTCGCAAAATGGCACAAACGGCGAGGGCTCCGGCGCTTTCTGCTGGCACAGCGCGGTATACAGCGTGGCAATCCGGCGGGCAATGGCCGTGAAGCTGAAGCCATCGACCTGAATATGGTGATAACGCTGATACCAGAACCAGCGCGCGTCACTGACGCGGATCAGCACGTGGCGGTGCAGGGTTTTGCCGCTAAGAATGCGCAGTTCCGCCGCCAAATCCTGACGCATGATGGCGAGCGCCGCCTGCTCTGGATCGGCCGACTGGCGCAGATCCACACACTCTGGCTGAAAGTCTGGCGCTAATGCGCACGGCGTTTGCAGGGCGATGCCGTCGTGCTCTTCAAAACGCATCGATACCGTGTCGGCTTCGCTCAGCCCCTGAATAATGGTCTGCGCCATATGTGCTGCATCCAGCGGGCCGTTAATCTCAATGTAGTGGGCGACGGTGTAGGCATTGCCGTGCGGCGAAAGCTGGTCCGCCATCCAGATGCCAGGCTGCGCGGCCACCAGCGCGAGGGCTGAAGTGGTCTGCGTCGCAGCGGGTAAAAAAGAGGTTTCAGACACCGGTAGGCTCCTGTTCGAATGAGGCTGCATCATGCAGGCGCAGGGAGTGCGGGCGCATATCGCGCCAGTGTTCTTCCAGCCAGTGGTTACAATCACGGCGGGCTGACGGACCAAAAACCACACGCCAGCCTGCCGGAGCGGTGAGGGCTTCCGGCCACAGGCTGTACTGCTGTTCGTCGTTAATCAGTACGCAGCAGACCGCGTTTTCGTCATCAAACGGGTTAAGACTTTCCATCGCAAACTCCTTCAGCTTCACGTACCGGCGTGGTGGCAACAAAGTGTGGCGACCACAGCATTTCCAGCCCGTCCATCAGCCCGCCGCGCCAGCACAGGGCATCGTGCCCACCGGCCACCGCGCGGTAATGCACCTGATGCGGCGACGCCCATAACAGATCCCGCAGTTCGCCATTCACCCGGTGGATCAAGCGTTCATGCACGCCCGCTTCCAGATAGATCTTCAGCGGCGAAGCCTGCCCGACGCCCTGCTCAATCTGGCGCAGCAGCCAGCCGGAATCCTGCTCAGACTGCCCGCGCTGTGGCCACCAGAAGGAACCGGACTGGCTGAGCGCGCAGCCAAAGGTTTGCGGCCAGTGCAGGCAGGCGTAGAGCGAGGAAAGCCCGCCGAAACTTTGCCCGGCGACTACGGTGGTGTCAGGCGCATCATGGAAAGGCGCCCAGCTGCGCAGCTGCGGCAGCAGTTCTTCCTGCACCGCCAGCCAGAAGTCGGCGTTGCAGGTCAGTTCACGGCTGCGGTGTTCAGTGTCGATCACGTCAATCAGCAGATAAACCGCTTCGGGCAGTTTTCCCTGCTCCGTCAGCTGATGCAGCGGTTCCCAGACCGGCATCTGCTGCGACCAGAACTGGCCGTCGAGCAAAATCGCCAGCGGGCGCGAAGCCGGGTCATCTTCGCCGGTGGTGTACACCCAGACCGTGCGGCTATTCCCCAGGCGTGGGCTGTGCCAAAGGTGTTTTTGCAGCCTGGTGGGTGGCGCAGGCATACAGCGCCCACAGCCGGTGGCGAAGGTGTCGAAATCCTGCCAGGCCGGTTGCGGCGGTGCGTCCGGCATATGTACACCGCACACGCGGTGCCCGCGCCCGCCGGACCAGCTGCGGTGGGCATTGAGAATGTCGTGAGTCGAGGCGGAAAAACGCTCAGCCCACCAGCGGCGCAGCGCCAGCATATTGGCGTGGGAGTCGTCTGACGGCGGCGCAAAAGGCCGATTTTCGCTGGCGGGCATAAAGCTGTAACTGCCGCGCCAACCAGCTTCCATTTCGGTCTGCCAGAACCAGACATCGGTGCCGCTAAGGCGTTGCAGGCTCTGTGGAGGACGGGGCTGGTGGTGGTCGGTTTTACCCGTAATATTGATCCACACACGTTGATATACCGAGGTAAATTCGCTGCCTTGCGGGTCACGCCAGAAGAAAGTGACCTTCCAGTTTCCCTGCCCTGAGGGTTCAATCCATGGCGTTCCACGTCTGGCGATATTCAGCCACCAGTCATTACTGCCTGCATGTTTGCTGGACAGCAGTGTGCCACTTTCTGACTCTGGTTCCATTTTCAACATCCCTACTCACTCTGTGGTTGCTTTATTTAACAAAAAAATAACCTCATTATTTATAACGAGTTACATCATCAGGTTATTTTTTAAAATTGCGACAGACGATAAGGAGAATGGTATTGATAATTGTTTTCATTTGCAATAGTGTGTGTCTGCCCATAGGGTTGGGCAGGTTTCGACTACACACCATATGACAACCGGCCATCCCGCTGCTGGCGTTGCTCTCTCTTTATGCTGCCTATGCAGACCAGCGGTTCAGGGATGGAAACCGGACCAGGAACGAAAATGAACAACACATTGTCCCGCTACTCTTTAGCGACGCTTTTAGGATTGGGCCTCGGGGCCACCGCATTCTCAACACCACTCAGTGCAGCCACCCTCAACACGTCGGCTGAATCCTCTTCAAACCAGGCAGACGGCAGTGAAACCAAAGCCCCCGATGGCGATACCATCATGGTCACCGCCGCCCAGCAGAACCTGCAGGCACCGGGCGTCTCGACCATTACGGCTGACGAGATCAAAAAACGGCCTCCGGCCCGTGATATCAATGAACTCATCCGTACCATGCCCGGCGTTAACCTGACCGGCAACTCCACCAGCGGCCAGCGCGGTAACAACCGCCAGATTGATATTCGCGGCATGGGACCAGAAAACACGCTGGTGCTGATTGATGGTATGCCGGTCAGCAGCCGCAACTCGGTGCGTCAGGGCTGGCGCGGCGAACGCGATACCCGTGGCGACACCGCCTGGGTACCGCCGGAAATGATCGAGCGCATCGAGGTGATCCGTGGCCCGGCCGCTGCCCGTTACGGCAACGGCGCGGCGGGTGGCGTGGTAAACATCATCACCAAACGCGACAGCAAAGAGCTGCACGGTTCATGGAATACCTACATGAACGTGCCGCAGCATGACCAGGAGGGTTCCACCAAACGCACTGACTTCAGTCTGTCCGGCCCGCTTAGCGATCAGTTCAGCTTCCGCCTGTTTGGTGGCTACAGCAAAACCCAGGCTGACGCGCAGGACATCAATCAGGGGCATCAGTCTTTACGCACCGGTACTTACGCCGATACCTTGCCTGCAGGCCGTGAAGGGGTGATTGATAAAAATATCGATGGCCTGCTGCGCTGGGAGTTCGCGCCGATGCAGTCGCTGGAGTTTGAAGCTTCCAGTGGCCGTCAGGGCAATCTGTATGCCGGTGATACGCAAAACACCAACACCAGTGATCTGGTGAAAAGCCAGTACGGCGACGAGACCAACCGCATTTACCGCCAGGCCTATGCAATGACCTATCGCGGTGCCTGGGACAACGGCGTCAGCACCACCCATTATGTGCAGTATGAAAAAACCAAGAATACGCGCCTGAATGAAGGGCTGGCAGGCGGTACCGAAGGGATTTTCGCGGATACCGGCTTCAACACCACGACTCTCAATGACGTGCTGTTGCACAGTGAGATGAGTGTGCCGTTCGAGTTGCTGGTGCCGCAAACCGCCACCCTCGGCACCGAGTGGAATCAGCAGAAAATGAAGGATCCGTCCTCCAATACCCAAACCATGTTGGGCGGGAATATTACCGGTATCAACAGCGCCAACCGCAGCCCGTACTCTTCAGCGGAGATTTTCTCTCTGTTTAGTGAAGATAATATCGAGCTGACCGACAGCACCATGCTGACACCGGGCCTGCGTTTTGATCATCATTCGATCGTCGGTGATAACTGGAGTCCGTCCCTGAATCTGTCTCAGGAACTGGGTGACGACTTCACGCTGAAAATGGGTATCGCCCGCGCCTACAAAGCGCCAAGCCTCTACCAGACCAACCCGAACTACGTGCTGTACAGTAAAGGTCAGGGCTGCGCTGCCAGCGCCGGGGGCTGTTATCTGTTGGGTAACGATGACCTGAAAGCCGAGACCAGCATCAATAAAGAGATCGGGCTGGAGTTCCACCGCAGCGGCTATCTGGCGGGCCTGACTTACTTCCGTAACGATTACCGCGACAAAATTGAGGCCGGTTATCTGCCGAGCGGGACGTCAACCAACGGTAAGTCTGATGTTTACAAATGGGAGAACGTACCAAAAGCCGTGGTTCAGGGGCTGGAAGGCACGCTGAATGTGCCGGTGACTGACACCATCGCGTGGAATAACAACGGCACTTACATGATTGAGAGCAAGAATAAAGAGACCGGCGATTATTTGTCGATAATTCCGAAGTTCACCATCAACTCCACGCTGAGCTGGCAGACCACGGAAGACCTCTCCCTGCAATCCACCATGACCTGGTATGGCCGTCAGAAACCGAAGAAATACAACTACAAGGGTGAACCGATCACCGGCAGCGAAAAACAGGAAGTCAGCCCTTACGCAGTGTTCGGCCTGAGCGGCACCTATGCGGTGAATAAATACGTCAGCGTGACCACCGGTATCGACAACCTGTTCGATAAACGCCAGTTCCGCGAAGGCAACGCCCAGACCGTGGGTAACGCCGTCACCAACGCCTATATGTACGGCGCCGGTGCCGCAACCTACAACGAACCGGGCCGCACCTATTATATGAGTCTGAATACGCACTTCTAAGCGGCGTTAAGCGACAAAAAAAGCCGCTGCGGATCACTTCGCAGCGGCTTTTTTATTGCATTGATTTACTGATTAACGAACTTGATACGCACCACATCATCGGGTGCTGAAGCTTCCTGCTTCTTCGAAGAGGCCTGCTTCACGCTGACAAACAGCGACTGGCCGTCGTCTGACAGCGCCAGGCTGTTCGGGTGAACCGGGGTGTCGATGGTGTGCAGAACGTTGTAGGTTTTGGCATCAATCACGCTGACTTTACCCGCTTCTCGATGGGTAACATAAATCTCGTGACGGGTTGGGTTGAACAGCACGGCCAGCGAGACCGGCAGATCAATTTTGTGCAGCACTTTGCCCTTTGCGGTATCCACCACCAGTAACTGCGGTGATTTGGAATCCGTCACAAAGGCGCGGTGGGTGGCCGGGTCCAGCGCGATATTCAGGTAAAAGTGTTCGGCGTCGGCATCCAGTTTCACGCGGGAGAGCACCGCATCGGTTTTGGTATCGATGGTGATAAATTCGTTATCCGCGTTGGTGACATACAGACGCGACGCGGCACTGTCGAGCGCCAGCCCGGTGGCATATTTTCCCAGACCTTCGATGGTTTTACGCAGTTGCAGCGTTGCGCCATCAATCACCCACACCACGCTTTGCTCGCCCAGTCCGCCCATGTAGACCGTATTGGTGCGCTCATCGACCGCCAGTTCACGCGGTGCCAGCGGGCGCTCGGTTTCCGTGCGCGGGCGTTTATCCAGCACCAGTGAGCCCTTCTCTTTCCCGCTTTTTGCATCCACGGCAGTTATCGCGCTGTTGACGGTGTTGCCGAGAAACAGCGTGCCGGTTTTTTTGTTCATCGCCAGACCGAAGGGTTTCAGCTCATTTTTAATGGTCTGGGTGATGTTCAGCGTGGCCGGATCCAGACGATACAACGCACCGCCCTTGTCGAGCTTGCGGCTACCCGAAGTCGCCACATACAGCGCCTGCGGCGAGTCATACACCAGTTCATAAGCGCCTTTGCTGATCGGTTTGCGGTCAACCGTAAAGGTGCTTTCTGCCCAGGCAGAACCTGAGGTCACCAGGGAAATGAACAACGCCAGCGGCAGGATGCGCTTCTTGATTAAAGGGGAAGTAAAGGGTGTCATAGATCCTCTCAGACAGGGGTAATAAAACAGCAGCCACAGGCGTTTTTACTTAGCCCGTGACCAGGATAAATCACAAACAATAATGATAATGGTTATCATTCTAATTCAATGTTATCCATAAGACCATGATGAATGAGAAAATCAGGCGGAATTGGGATGGAGAGGAAACATAAAAAACACTGCACCCGCGCAGTGTTTTTAGAGTATTACCCGTTATTGAGTATCAGACGGTCGCTATTTCGCCACGGTTTCAATAATGGAGACAAAGAAGCCACTGTCGATGATGCGGTTAATTTTCAGACCGGCGTTATCCACTAATTCCTTCAGTTCAGACTCGGTGCGTTCGCGGCCGCCGTCGAAGCTCGCCATCAGCAGAAGATCCATTTCCTTGCCGGAGTGACGCACGCTGCCTTCCGGGATAACCGGATCCATGATGAGTATCTTACCGCCAGGACGCATCGCCTTACGGCAGTTGCTCAATATCTTGGCGGAGTTTTCGTCTGACCAGTCATGAGTAATGTATTTAAGCAGGTAAATATCGCCTTCCGGGCACGCTTCAAAGAAGCTTCCGCCCTGCACTTCCCAGCGGGAATCATCACCCAGCTCCGCCAGACGGTTGCGGTTTAATACGTGCGGCTGATCGAATAATATGCCGTGAAGCGTGGGGTTAGCGCGCAAAACCTGGAGCAGCAAGCCGCCCATTCCCCCGGCCACATCCACCACCGTCGCGTTTTTCGGGAAATCATAACTTCTGACCAGGAACATATTTTCCACTTCAGACATGGAAGACATGCCGGAATGGAAGTCATAACCCTGATCGTGCGACGCCCGCTGTGACCAGTATTCGAAGAAAGACATATCGAACAGCTGTTTGAAGGCAGAGTGACCGCGAACGCATTCCGCCAGATTCCCCAGCGGACGCCAGAAGGTTTCATCGGTCAGCATCAGCACCGCCGAACGCAGAGAATAGCGGTTAGAGGTACAGAGATATTCGGCTGGTGGGTTAAGGCTAAAACGCCCGTCGTCAAGTTCGAGGAAAATATTGCGCGTCGCCAGCAACCGCATCACGCGATTGAGCTGCTTCCAGTCCACGCCAAGATCCTTCGCAAGTTCCTGGATGGTTTTCGGCCCTTTTATCAGATGGTCGGCAACCCCTAACACCGCCGCCGCACGCAGCGCCGCCTGATAAGAATATCCCATTGCCTGCTCTATTAAATAAAGTGCACCTTTTTCATTTTCTGACATTAAAGACATATTACTTTCCATGCTAATTATACCTCAAGATGAATATTCAAGTAGATAGATAGCCGTAATGGTCAAACAGATAATCCAAACTGTTTCGATTGAATTATTGCCTCCCGAAGAATGGTTAGGGATCCTACTAATATCAAATAGCCTTAAGCGACACCCCGGATAAACTACCGTCATCATTTCTTTCCATGAAATAATAGAGACGCCAGTCTTTTTATTTCATCTCATTGATTAGCCTATAACTAAAATTAGTTCAAAAATGCACATACCATTAATCCGCAATAACGTTAAATAACGACCAGCACAGTTGTGCAGGCTATGATCATGAAATCTAAAAAGAACCTGTTTTGAAATGGCTTTCCAATTATTTTTTGTACTGTTAATTTTACATTGTGCATATTTTACGCTAAAAATAAGAGTTAGGGCAGTGATAAAAACCCCCACCACTATCAAGTCGTCTGGTGGGCTATTTTTTTAAGAAGGATATATGAAGGGGGTTTATATAATAAACAGAGTAATGCGTGAATTTTAAGTTAATTGAAGAAGCAAGATAATGAGGGTATTCAATAACCCGCCGTTGTGGCGAGCGATTGTATATTATGCGCGATGTAATTCCTGCTGGAGTAAATCAACAATCAGTTGGTTGCGGGACACTTCACGGGCCTCGGCGGCACTTTTCAACGCAGGCTCAAGCGACTCAGGATAACGAAGAGTAAAAGAACGCGTTTTCTCTTCTTTTTCGAACGGTTCAATCCCTTCTTCCCGACACGTTTCAATATATTCAGCCAGTGAGATGCGCCCTTCTTTCTCCAGCCCATCAATACTGGTTGAAACAAAATCGCAATGCCCGGTGAGCCCTAAAAACTTACCACGAATTTACCTGCTTACATCGGGCCAGTTGTAAGTCGATTAATAACCATCGAAAATATTCTCAATAATTGCCATTTACTGGAGGTAGATACTTTAAAATTTATGCCTAAAATCTACCTGGCCTTGAAACTGAAGCATTCAAAATAGCCGGACTCAAGAATATTAAACGATGCCATTGCTTGAAAAAATGGAAGGACTGCGTTGTTTTATAACCTCCTTTTAATAATAGAAAAACATAGTTTTCCTAGATTCATGGTCGGTAAAAAAACAAGCCTTGAACATCGACACCATTACTTCACTGGCCGATGAAGCGATAGTAAACCACGCTAATTTATGCACGCTCAATTCACTGATGAATGACGCCCATGCACCGGATTTTTTTCGTTCACATTATTATATCTACCAGAGGGCATGAAAATCCTACGAAATGCCAGAGTTTAAAATTTAGCTATAAAACCACTCAGAACGGCGGGTTATGTTTATGATAGTAGTAATGGAAAAATCCAAGCATTAATTTATGTTATTCCCTAGCAAGTTCCTATAGAAAATAAAACATCAAAGTAATATAATTACACTTTTAAAGTTAATGAAATCACATATCCCTATAGTTTAAATCATAAATTTTCTATTTTTTGGATGTGAGGATTGTGATCTATCCTGGGTTTTTGCTGGCCAGGCAATAGGGCGCTCATCTAAATTAAGCGTGGTGAGTCTTTTAGCACGGATATATTTAAAATATTCAGGAGGGATGACCATCTGTAATGCAGCAGCCAATTCTTTATAATTATTCATACTATCACAGATATTAATATCCCTCTTTGACACATCCATTATGTCCCAACGACAATTAGGCAAATGATGCAATGGTAAGATTGAGTATATTTTAAGAACACACTTTCCGTTTTCTAATTTACTTAACAACTCTTTTAAAGGACCACGCTCTTTCAGTTCCTTGTTGTGAATAACATCCCTTCTCATTGCCAAATTAGAAAAAAAATCGACTAAATCTCCTGGTTCCCTAGCAATGTAAAGCCCCGCTCCTATAGCAGCATATGCCCCACTCACTTTGGGGCCCTCTGCGATAAGTTTAGCTGCTGCGTATTCACTTGTACCATGATAACCTAATAAAAACATTTTACGACCTCACATTCACTTTACGAATCAATAACATTTAAGCATCACCCCCCCCTTGGGGGATGTTTTCCGTTATTATAAAAAAGTATTTTTTTATACGTAGCATATAAAATGCTGTCACAGCCTATTAAAGTAATAATTATCAATAATCTTGCTTCTTAACGAAAGAAAAACGCTCAACCAATCGCATAATGCATACATAAATTAAATACAATTGAAATAAAACATCAAACAAACTGATTATTAATAATCTGCGTGATAATAATTCCCAATTTTCTTTGGAAGAATAGTTTTCCCATATGCAATTATCGCCACGATAAACGGCCCTGCTGTCAGGGTACGCCACTCAGTGAATCCTGAGGGAATGGAAAAAGCTGATATGTTACATTGCGTTGCCTGTGGGTGGTCAGCTATCTGAACACGCATGCAAATTGGACTCAATGATTATGGTCGATGGCACAAATACGGCACAACAGTGAATCGATAAGGTGTTTAAGATAGCGTAAGTGATTGTTTTATATGGTGCGACTACCGGAATCGATGTATTGTGTTATTTACATGATAAATATAAATTAATTTATATTTGATAAATTTTATACCCTCAATCTCATTTCATAGCAAATCAGAGATTCGAACTTAGGTGCGAGAAGGCAGTATGGAAGGGAAATGTTTCGCCCCGATGTAGTTCATCTTATCAACCAAGTCCGGTCTTTTAAAGGTGATATGCCCCGTGCCTTTATGAAAGTAACGAATACTAAAGTAGTCGTCCTCGTAGATATGCGATGCTTTCTGTAAACTGACATGATCCATCAGTCGGGTAGTGACACCCCCCCGGTTGTCAGGAATAGGTTTGCCATCCAGCAGGAAGAGCATCCGCTCTAGATCCGTCAGTTGGTCACGACGCCAGCCCCAGTTCAGACTGTAGCCCCAACGATTGTGAGTCACCAGATTGTTGATGATGATCTTCTTTCCAAAACTGCACGGACTGTTAGTTTTGTAATCCCATGACAGCCCTTTAAAAACATTGATAATACTCCGCTCAACTACATCCAGTTTACTGTGATGTAGTTGCTCAAAGGTACTAAGTATGTTGGCTTCACTGATGGCAGGAATATTATCCCCCTCAAGGTTTTTGTTCCACTGCTCCCGGGCCTGGGCGTCCATCAAGCTAAGCATCCCTGATTTCAGCATTAAATCTCGCCATATACTGCGATCAAGATTTTGGGTGATCACTTTCATTGCCGTTTCTGCTTTCTCCATCAGCCAGCAGCCGCAGCGGAAGTCTTGTCGCATGGCCCAGTCTCTGCAACACCACCGCCAATGCTGCTGGTGACTGCCGAGATGCCTTCAAGCTGGCAGATAAGGGCTTCAGTCTGTGCCAGCGCTGCGTTACGCCCGGAAATGATGCGCTCAATATTGGTCGAACAGATAAGCTCAGCATGATCAGTTAATACTTCGGGTTCTGTCTGCATAATGTGTTTTCCGTATCTGTAAGCAAACGAGCTAATCCAAGGTGACAGCCCGGATGGAGTTCGTTTAGGACAACCAATAAAAATCTATGGTCACCCCCGTTTTTGCAACACCGATTTTGATTTATGATGGGCTTGCTTAAATCTATACGGCGTCTGATGGGCAACACTACGTTGCCCGCGCCACGATGAAGTCCGCGCCTGCAGAACCTTAAAAAGCGGA
>Ga0209888_1000107_pt1 | contig 56629 bp, 86 predicted proteins | sample OrgsoiDNA_201059_FD_185807 | JGI IMG/M metagenome (GOLD analysis project Ga0209888, IMG submission 185807) | Permafrost soil microbial communities from the Arctic, to analyse light accelerated degradation of dissolved organic matter (DOM) -... | ecosystem: Environmental > Terrestrial > Soil >...
TTTCAAATGCTGTGAGCCGGCTTGCTTTGCTTGCATACCTAGAAGGATGTATTCATTTACCAAGACATTTCTATTTGTTCGTGTGTCAAATGCATCAATACGCAATTGACGATCGATATTGGGGTCAAGGTAAACAGTGCTCAGTACTTGATTTGACATATTATTCTTTATTGTTGAATCTGTGCCAATTGTAAAACCTTTTCAGCCAGATCAGTAACTTCTTTCAAATTATCGCCAGCAAAAAACCAACCTAGAGTGGCTTTGTTTTCTTCTTGATATTTGGAGATCCCTCTCAACAGAATATCAATTGTCCGACATAGCTCATCGTAGGTTGGTTTAATAGCCATATTATTTTTGTGTTTGCTAAGTTGTTTGGTGCGACAGCCATATGGGATTCGAACCCATGTTACCGCGCGTGTCGACGTCTTATCCACTAGACGAATGACTGTCTATGAGCATAAGCTGTCACATACTGTTAGCGCAGCATGATAAGCCTCGTTGATATGGAAAAATATAATGCGCTAACACCATTATTTTCCAAGGCAACACTCAATTCTTTACTACATCAAAAAGGTGATTCTCTCGGGAGATACCGAGTCCCCAACCTCCGGTCGTGGCCGGCGCCTCTTCCAATTGAGCTACGAGAGAAATTGTGGCTGTCCTATTATATTGTTGACGCAACATAATAGTAAGCACTAATAGAATACCGCCGCCCGTCAAAGCGACGGTGTAAGGTTCTACTGTGTGCAACCTACAACTTGGTGCCCCGGGGCGGAGTCGAACCACCGACACGAGGATCTTCAATCCACTGCTCTACCAACTGAGCTACCAGGGCAAAACTTTACAACAGAATACTGGAGCACCCGGATGGATTCGAACCACCGATTTTACAGCTTTGCAGGCTGTTGCCTTGGACCACTCGACCACGGGTGCATTTAATCTTTGTGCTGTGTTATCAGCACATTGCCAATTCTACAGGACTGGCAATACTAATCAAGCTCTTTTATTTTCTTCACCTTGGGTACAATGCCCTGTACCTGTGAACTGCTCTTTAGCGTATTGTAAATTGCAATGTCATTCACGTAAAGCTTCAATTCAACTCCACCACCACCGTAACCACCTGCACCCTTAAGCTCCATATACCAATCAACATTGATATCAGGGTTTCCGATAGTGTCCTTAATGAAGGAACATACGTCAAGCAGATTATCTACTCCCAAACTGGTGCCAAATCCATACTTGGTTTTACGTGGCTTAAACTCGGTCAACAAAATTGTCATCTTAATCTTTATTATGTGGAAGAGGCTCCGGGAGTCGAACCCAGGTTTCGTCCTTGGAATGGTAGTTGATTGCTGAATGGATCCAAACTGGATCGCTTTTTTTACGCGTGCTACCGTTGCACCAAGCCTCTATAAGCAGCCACCATAGTAGCTGCTTTTTTCAACCTTGTAAAACTATTTTGCCACTTTATCAGTTTTGACCAATGACCCGGGTTTTGCTGTGGTTATGCTCCCATCAAGCAATCGCAATGTAGCAATACCCGCCTTGCTAATCGACTCAATCACTGCACCTTCAGGCCATGTAACTTCCGTGCCAACTACCATACCACGCTTGGCAAACATAGCCATACGCTTAGCAGCAGTTGCTTCACGCTGCTCACGTACCGCTTGAAGCGACTTAACATAGCCCAAAGCAACAAACTGGTCACGTAGCGTATCAATCGCTTTGCTGTTCTTTGCAAACACAAGCAACTCACCACCGCTCATATCCGTATACCACATAATAGCAAATTCTTCTCCCTTGTAAACAGCCCAGTCATAGCCACCGCGATTCAGCAGCGTAAAGCCATGCAAGTCTTCATCAAGCTTCAACCCCATGTCAACAAGCGTTTGCTGCACTGCATATTGATCAACTTGATCATCGCCGAAAAACAAATTAACGGGGAAACCTTTACGCTTGGGAAACTGCTTTTGCATTTCTGCTTTGTGCAAATCGATGCCATTAAATGCATATTCTTTCTTAGTCATTTTGCAATCTCCCACGCTGTTTAACATGTTCCTATTCTAACGCCAAATGAATAGAAGTCAAGCAAATGTTCTTTAAAAACATAAGCGTACAGCGATTCGCAATACATAAATATCCACATGAGACTATACGAATTTGAAACCCCCACCACCACACTGCTGAGCTTCTGGGACTTGGTGAATCAACTAGGTTTGAAGAAGCATGCCGAAAAGTTCCATGATGCCGTATTGCCATGGGTGAACGGTAATCATCCATCTTGCATAACAAAATTGAGCACGAATAAAAAGTACCGAGAGCTATCGATGCTGCTGTTGTTCTTTCAGGTTGGATTGAATCGTGCAAATAGAGGCCGCCCCATTACCACAATGGAAGCTTACCAGGCATTCAAGTCATCACCAATCACGCTATGGCGTGCTGGTGGGGGTCTTTACGACCCAAGCATCAGGGGTAATGGTTGGTTTGCTTATACCTTCAGCAAAGACCGTGTACATACATTTTCTGACTACGAAGGCACTTACGCAACGAGATCGTTCTCATTGAACAAGCGAGTGGGGAATGCGTGGGTAATTGAACTGACAATACCAGTTAACAAGATACTGCTGTACCTTGATGCTAGTATGGATAGTGAAGTGATCATTAGCGCTGAACTGTCGTCCACCGCTACGGTCATTCAGCAGACTTAAATCTGATCGACGCCTTGCGGATTACCCAGATGATCGTAAATGCGACCAACCACATCTGGGAAAATATCAACGCCATATTCGATTATCAGCAATTCACCATAGATGTCGTGATTGTTGATAATCGTTGCCGCAACTGCGATTGCCTTGTCTAACGTGGTGCACATGGCATAATGGTTAATACCTTCGTGCCGTTCACCCACTTCGCAATCTGCAACTTGAAACATGGAAAGCATCATTCCTCCACTTTAATAAAAGCTGGTCCAGATCCCGTGTTAGCAGCACGCAGCTTCCATTCGATGCCTTTGGCATCATAGAAACGACAACGGGGATCACGATCTTTATCAGCTCCACTGATCAGTCGATCTACTCGATGTTCAGTAATCGTGTGACCTTCGCAGCGATTGAACGGATCTTCCACATATCGCTCTTCACCCTTTGCATATTCACTAGCAAGAAACTCCACGGCTTTATCGAGCGAGCTAGTGACACCGGCGATGAACGAACCATCGTATGCACTGATTACATATTCAATCACGAAAATTTGCATTAGTTCACCACGTAAATTCGAATCGATTCTTCGGCATCTGACAGATACGCCACCTTTGCAGTCATATCAACATGCATCCCGCCACCCTCATCTAACAGATGAAGTACTGCATTACGATCACCACCATTTGCATCCATGAGAATGAATTCAATGTTCAGCCTCGAGAACTTATCAAATTGCGGATAGTCCTTGATGATCGCTGCCTTTCCTTCAGTGTTGTCAATATAAACGTATCGCAGCATTGGTTTCTCCTAAATTACCATTACTCATAGTGTAACTTCATATGAGCCATAGTCAATGTATTATCCGAATTTATGAATCGATAATCCTGATATACCCATCGCTATGACAAATGCTTCAAGGGCGGCATATGGATGCAAGGGAAACATAATACCAACAAGCAAGGAGGCAGAAGCACCACTAGCAAATGTCATTGCCAGTTTAGTCATAGTCGATATGTCTGAGGTTTTTGGTGGAGTATCCTGCATGATGGTGTAATCTGCCATCTCATAATACTCGATGATTTCGGCCCAATGTTCATCAGGATCAAAACCAGCTTTGTCATCCAACAGTACGCTGAAATAAAACTTTTGATCAAAGCAGCCAGTCTTAGTGTTTGCTTCGTCTGGGTTTACATTGAAGTGATCAACATGAATTGCATTGTCGGCAAAGAAGTCAATGATGGCTTGCTTCTCGTGGTCATGACATGATGACCACAGAATGATTTTGTTTTCTTCTCGCATTGAGATATGCTGAAGACCAATCTTGGCTTCTTCGTTTATAAACTCGTATCCACCATTTTCATAGTTGGATTTCAAGCATACACCGTGTAAGTCTACAGCCCAATAAATCGTGTCCCAATTACGTTCGTGCATGACACGATACGCTCTGGCAATTGCTTTTGTAATCATTTTATTATTTTGGAAATGGTGAAAAGGCGCCACATTGTAGCACCTTTTCTTACTGCCAGTTTGCTAAAACTTAGTCTCGATTACGTTGGTTCATTTCACCTTGCCAACGAGCATCTTGCTTTACTTCGTCGATATAATCATCAAGCGTCATAGCTGCGTACTTGAGGCTAGAACCCAGCATGAGCAAATTCGAACGTTCGGCAGCAGCCTTCTCAGCTTCGGCCTTATCCGTGTAAATATTTTCGGTATCACCCGAAATGCCATCGTATGACACATGCGTGGCGATGATATACAAGTCGCTTGCTGAAATTTTCATCTTGTTCTCCTTGGTTACCATGTTCATATGGTATAGTCAGTATGAACAAAATGCAAATGAATAGGTGTGCGTTTTTCTCAGCGAAGGCCGCACCCCCTGCTTTTCTACCTGGGACTTTAGTCCGACCCTCTGGGGATCATGCAACACTTCGCAAGTATGCTGCACCAGTAATTCTTAAATCTGTTCGATCTCTTCAATCGAATAATATATTTCTTCCCAGTAACGACTACCTAAAGTCTCGTGCAGCCACAATTGCTCTTTTGGTACTCGCCCATTATCCAATAGAAATTGACGATAGGTGGGAAACCATTTATTCTGGACCCAGTCGTCTTGCAGTTGATTTGCAGTCTCGTGAAATACACGATTGTTGTCAATTACTGCTTGCCGTTCCTGTTTCATCTTGTCAGTAATTTGCGCTTTGCCAAGTCCCGGCGGCCAACGTGGGACTTCCTGCATGCTCATTCCACGCGGTACGGGAATGGGATTCTCATTACGAAACTGTTCATACAAATCGGCGAGATGTGTTTGGAACGTATCTTCATCTGCATTTTGAATTTTACGCGCTGCAATCCACTCTTCCAATTTCGGCCGATCCGTAGAGCATACTTCTGCCCACTCTTCACGATCATCGTGAGTTCCTCGTGTGGCTGTTACCAAATACATTTGTGACATATGCGCTCCTTATTGATTATTGCACCAATGATAATTTCATATGGCTTAACAATCAAGGCCTATCGTTTGGACAACACTTCTCGCCATGTTGATGTGAACGGCGGCTCATTGAACGACTGATCGTTCCAGATCAGCGCATTGTTGCACCAGAAATCCAAGTGTACGTGATCATTCAAATTTCTGGGTTCCATGTCAGCCGATGTACCGCACCAAGCAGACACGAAGAACATACCATTGCTATTAGTACCACGTCGCAATACCAACGTGATATGCGACGTCTCTTGCCCTTCGGCAATGACACAGTGGGATGCACGCTTGCGGTTATGTCGATGCGCAAAGGTAGTAGGGTCGTCAACCCCAACAGTAGGAACGGTAACGCGACCTTCAATGCCGACAATACGACCGAGATCAACAGTACCCTTCCAAAATTGCTTGTCCATACGACTGATATTCAACAATCCAAATGCTTCATGCAGGATATGATCTGCAATAGGATGAGCGATCATGTGGTCGCTCCCCGATTTGGTCACGACCACATTCAATTTTGAACCAGTTGGAAACATACCCGTCTGCATATTGCACTCCTTAACTTAGAAGTCATATGTTATGTTCATTTGAACACGAGGTCAATGTTTGAAATTACTCGTTGGTGAGTAATGCAGTAAACGACATACTGGCTGGATTGGTGCCATTATCATAATGATAATCAACCTTGATGGTTGCTTCAGTACAATCATCATTGTACTTAATAGACGTACCACGAATCGCTCCTGCGGAAGGATTCATTAGTGTCATAAGCAAATCGTGAAGAAGTGATGCCGGCAGTTTAAAATTGAAATAGGGTGATGACATAATTGTTCTCTAAGTATGAACTTCTTTTTAGTTTTTGTTCTTGTGAAGTCGGTGCTCAGTGTCATACTCATCGCTAAGGTATGCGTCGATACGAACTTTCCATTTTGCTACTACTTGGTTTTTATGCCGTTGCGAAGCGCTTGATGTTAGCGTGCACGGCCGAAGCCTTGGTTTGCAGAACTTCACGCTGTCGATGAATCTCCTCGAACTCCGTGATCAGTGCCAGATTTTCTGGAGTATTCTCGACCAGCGCCCAGTCATAGCTGGTACGAAACATTTGGTCGCCACGCCCGACGACCTTGAATTCCCACTGCGAACCGCCAATGATGTTGCGATTAGTCGGCTCGATGTCGTAACATTCAAGCGTCAATTCCTTAACGTCTTCCTGGCCTTTTCCTACAGGGTACAAATACTGGTAGTTATATAGATATTTCATTTTAATCTTCTTATTTGGTGCGCGAGGAGGGAATCGAACCCTCACAGCGTTATCTCATCTTTGCAGCGTCGTGCAAGCTAGGATGCCTTAGTGCCCTTCTGCCCCGGAACCCGGACTTGACAGACGATATACCACTTCTCTACTCGCAGCATTAATTCATTTACAAACTTCGACTAGTGTAATAGCAGCAAGCAATACCATAATTGCACCAATACTACCACTCGTAACTGGATTTTTATATGACCAGGTTTTCACAACAAGAAACCCTAACAGGAATTCCATAGTGCATATCAACAGAATGAACGCAACCAATACGGGAAGAGGAATCATGAGCGGGTATACTATAGAAATACAGCGGCGAACATGCCAATAACGAAGCCAATGAACCCAAGTATAACCCCAATTTCACCAGCTCTGTTCAAAATCACTTTACGAATCTGCGTCATCGCATACTGCTTATAATTGATAATTCTTTGGTGCCTCGGGTCGGACTCGAACCGACACGTCTTTCGACACATGCTCCTAAGGCATGCGTGGCTGCCATTACACCACCGAGGCACTGCTTTAATACTTACTACCAGTAAATGGCTTAACTATGCCATTCTGCACTCCAGACCAAAAACGATCAACATAATTATCGCTGTATAGGTCTTGAACCTTTTCATAATTTTCCCACGCATACTCCCTGAACCAACCAGAGGTGATGCTGGTACATACCTTTTCCAGAGCGATAGCAAAGCTACGCTGAGGTGTCAACGTCCCCTTGTAGGGGATTTGAGAGCGTTCTACAGCGAGAACATAGCTCTCTTCCAGCACAGCACACAAGCGAATACTTTCAGGAGCTTCGTCAAACATCGTTCGATCACAAAACACTTCTGATTGATCTGGCTTGAAATACTGATACGCGGGCTTGGGCAAATGCTTAATCGCTTCATGAATTGAATCATGATCATAAACATACTCAACTCCATCACCCTTAAAGAAATCTCCTTTCGAGACATTCAATTTTGGATGAGCGTAAGTGTACGTTGCTTTTTCACGTTCAAGCAAAAACTCTTGGTGCTCTGGCCTGATCTTTGCCCCGAGTTCCCGCATTGCCTTAATGTCATTCATGGTCTTGAGAAAATGCGGCGAATTCTTCAAGTAACGGTGAGACATCTTCAGCATGTACAAGACATCCAAGGATGGAATGATATTCCCATCTTGATGAATGGTTAGCGGGTCATTGTTGATCAGCTCAACCAACTTCTCGGTATTATTACCAGGCCAAATCAATTCAGCTTCAATAATTCGATCATTGACCTTCAGATATAGCTTCTTACCTTCCGCAATTGGATAGCAAGCTGTAACGTTGCCGCGCGTTTTTGCAAACGCAGCCGCTTCACGATACGTAGACACGATATCAGTATCCAACGTATCACGATTGGGGATATAATGTTTTAGCGCTTCACTTCCGATCAAGATCATAATTAGTTTAGCAGCTTTGTGAGGATGCGCGCCATTCGCCTGATTCAAACCAACCACCCATGCCGTATGCGATTTCCCAGCTAAAGGACAGCGAATGTTCCGTTGCGATCTTTTCGGCTTCAGCAATCAATGCATAAGCAGCTGATACCTTTTCAGACATCAGTTTTGTTGCTTCTTCTTCTGTGAGTGGTGTAATGTTAGTCATGTTTTTATTTTATTGTTATTATTGTTTTATACGAACTGGTTATTGCCAGTTCGTTATTCTACTTCTTATTGCTCTGAAGTCAACGCTTAATCGCTGAACAATCCGTATCCACCAACATGGAGTTCTTTCTTTTTACCATTTTTGGTACGACTGACCGCCAAAAGTGGATTATGAATATTGAACAAGCGAATGATCAACTCAACATAGTTATCGCTACCCATTGCATATTCTGCATCACGGCCTTCTGCCCCAGAATAATCTGAAACATCTTCCGCTACTTCATCCAGATTGATGCCCATAGCAGTGAATGCATCGCTTTGTTTTTTTGTAAGGAACCAGTCTTCGTACTCTTCACAAATGTTGTACAAGTTGAAACCGTACGTGTCATCCATCTGCCTGTTAATATCATTCCAAGCATGCTCGATGTCACTAAAGGTCATTACGGTGCTGATAAGCTGCGTGTCGGTATGACCATGACCATCGTTAGACCAATCACCAACGACGATGTTGAATGTATCGCTCATATTGCCACTTCTGTCTAAGGGGTTAAAAACCGCATTATAGAACAGAATGGCAACTAATGTTGGGATTTTGCCACTTTAACTACGGGCAGCTAACGATAGCGCATCAGCTGCACCAACCTGATAGACCACGTTGAGTAGTGCCACTAGGTCTCGAGCATTTGAGTAGCTGTCAGATAACGTTCTGATGACTTGACCGTCATAACATACATCAAAGCTGCTGAAAGCGTCAGCAAGCCACCATGGCAACCAGGGTCGGCTTCGTTTTAGGGTGTATGGTTTTCCAAGTTCAGTCAACTTGTCCAATAGTGGATATTCGTCGGCCATTTTAACCTCACAAAGCGTAAAGCCAAATGGTATGACGCCGCGCAAGCGGCGTCAATGTTTAATTGATTACAGACGAAATACTTTACCCAACCAGTTATCAATCTCTTGGCCTTCCTTACCTTCATAAAAGGGCCCATTGATAACTTGATCACACGTTCGACTTCTGACTTCACGATTCATATTTTTGCGAATCCAATCAACTTTCACCGTTTGCGTAATGGAATCATAATACACTACGATACCAAGTGCTAAGATGATCATATTGTTAGAACTGAATTTAGTCTTCGGTCGATACAGTGCAATGCGATCACCCCGTTCCATACCCTGTTGCTTCTTGGCAAGTTCGTGATATATTGGGTTATCTGTTTTTGTTAATATACACCAATTGTCACCTGCCGTGAAGTCATGCGACTTATTCCGATCGTCAAGAGTAGAAACAACGTAATATGACCTTGGCATACTAGCCTTATTGGTTACTTGGTAATTAGCCTACATGAAGTAGCCTAGTAGTCAAGCATCAAACTTGGTAGGGTGGGTGGGCCTCGAACCCACAGAGCGACGGATTTTAAGTCCGCCAGGTTTTCCAATTACCTCACCGCCCCAATGAAAAACGCCTACAAAAGTAGGCGTTCTTTACATAAATGTTCTTTGTAATTCTTCCTTAGATGGTGGATGTAAGGCCAAGCCACCTAAAAGTCGTGCCATTTTTGGCACCATCTTACCTTCAACCTCTGCATGCGAGCACATGAACAGCAGGTTCAAGCAGTTGTTTTTGATTGTGTAAATCAAGATAGCATCGTCACGCAGATGGCAATGGTGGTATCCAGCAAGAGGACCAGCACCAGAATATGGATAGTCCTGCTTACTATATTTACCATTTATGGGATCGTCACGCTTGACTGCTGCAAACTTTCTGAGCTGATCTTTGATTTGCGGAAATGTTCGTTCAGTCTTCGTCAATGAAGCTGCAAACATGTTGCTGATCATAATACCGAATGGCTTTTTGCCTTCCGGTTCTTGTGGTTGCTGCTTTACTTGAGGGGCTTTTTTGACGTCTTTCTTGCCCTCACACAAATCTATGAGACGTCTTAGTGTTGCTGCGGGAGACTCAACCATTGTTCAAATTCTTCAAAAGTCATCGGCTCGCTCATGTTTTCCGGCTTCGCTGCTTCAGTAATCATTTCAACAAACTCTGCATCATTTTCGAGTTGTTCAACGATCAACTTAGCTTGCTTGTTAGCTTTATTCGACATGTAAAACCTCCGTTACGCTCTATTTATGTATCCATTATATGATGCCATATGAACACAGTCAAGCAAAACTTGGTTCTTATTCACATCCATTGAAAAGAGCCACAGTTGTGGCTCTTTTGCTTAAAACTTAGATCGATTTCAGCAGACGCGTGTACGTGTAATTACCGCGATCGAAACTAAACGACCTATCAACAGGTTCAGTGTCGAATTCAACAAGGCCGCGATAAACTGCTTCATCCAAGTTAGCAAACAGCGGAGATTCAATTCCATCAGCATGTTCCGCAACTGCTTCTTCAAACATGTCATTGTGCGCACTGAAGCCAATAACAACCGCTTGCTGGGTAAGCGACGTCACTTGTGCGCCAAAAACACCTGCTTCGTAGAGTTCCGCATTGAGTGCGTTGATCACATCAGGAATATTGGTATCGTTGAACATGTTTGTTTCTCCTCTGTTGTTTACCATGTTCCTATTATAGGTTCATATGGTCAAAATAGCAACAGAAGAAAAAGCCCAGCATGCTGGGCTTTTGTACTTGGCCAACGTATTAGCTTAGGACAACTTCATACGCCATGCGCTTCACTGGGTCTTCGCAGTTGGCCTCAGGCTTCAGACCATCCCACCAATTAGGGGTATCACCGAAACTGTACTTGCGACTTGCATGATGCCAAGCGCCGTTCAAACAAGCTTCGATGATATTCTGGATATAGCGATATTCGTACTCATGATCCTTCACCCACTCTTCCAGCTTGCGAGTGCTAACTTGATACACGGTCGTATCGCTCTGGTATTCATTTGGTTCCCAAAATTCAGGATCAGAATGATGAACACGCGTTTCAGCCAATTCAAGAATGAAATATTCTTTCATTACTTGGACACCGTGTTCTTGTGAGCCAGTTCATAGCCGGCAAACGTGTAACGCGTCAGCTCAACTGCATACTGACCATCGGGCCACAGACGGAAGTCGAAGTGATCAGGGAATGCTGCTTCGCATTCTTTCTCAAACTGGGTTTGCAGTTCCGTCTTTTCGGCTTGCTTCGGCTCGCGCACGGTGATGGGTTCGACTGGCATCGAATAGACGCCCTTGTCATGATCGATCACGTATGCTTGGTGACACACTTGCAACCGCAGGGCCCCAAGCGCGACATACAAGGCATCATCAATTTCATCGAGCGTCGATACCCGCTTGTCAGCCCGGTCGTTTTGTGCGCGAATCCACTCCACGTTGTTCATGTTTGCTTTGCCAGGGCTAATGTTGAACTGGATTGCCACTTCATCATCGTTGACATGTTTGACGTGACAGTAAGTCAAGCCACGCACAGTAAGCTCTTCGTTGATACGGCGAAGCATGTCATCAACATTGTTGTAATTAATTGTCGTCACGTGTATTGCCTCCGTTGTTTACCATGTTCAAATGATACATTCACATGGTGGGAGAATCAACGCTTATCTAATGCATAACGACAGGCGGCCGCCACCGCATCCATTTGATTTCGATTGTTGAGCAACCGAAATCCTTGAAACTGCCCCTTCAAGATTATCACACTATCCCAAATACCCTCGCTGTCCTGATATATGATGGGCTGTGCACGTAGATCGTATCCCAACGATTGAAGCTCGGCAAGCACGTCTTCCATTGTGTTGGTGACGCTGCCGTAGCCTGGGATACATTGGTCGAAAATGCACAACACCTTCTTAGTGTTGTGCATGACGATTGAGTGTCTAAAGATCGCAGTCTTCATGTTAGTCGTTGACGACCAGGATTTTCATGTTCTTGAACATGGGATACTTGCGAGCACTTGCCGCAGTAGGGATGAGATGCCAGCCTTGAATTTCACGATCCGAACCCGTACCCGCGTAGTCCTCGTGATCAACTACAAAATCCATCTCATAGTTGGTGATCGACGAACGCACCGTGAAACCTTCATCGCAAGCGTCGTCGTAGATTTGATGGAAAACACTGAACTTACCACCTTGACTCAGAGTTGATATCTCTGCTGAATATTGCTGTTTACCGTGGTAGTCAAAATTGCTGATCGACAAAACCATCTGCGTTCTCCTTGTTGTTCACCATGTTCAAATGATAATTTCATATGAAACAAGTGTCAAGCTTAATTAGGCCAAGGAGCCAAAGCCATTTCAGCTTTGAAGAATTCTCGGGAAACAATACGCAGAACGGCAGCAGCACCAACAAGTTCATGGTCCTTGAGGCCTTCGGTCAGACCCAGATAATGCAGTTGCACGCATTTGAGACCGGCATCAAGCTCTTCAAGGTTTGCTGTGGGGATTGCTTTGAGGAAGTCACCGGCAACTTTGCGCAGTTCCGGGTACGTACATGAAAACGTGGGCATCTTTAACTCCTTATCATTTACCATGTAATCATTATAATTTCATATGGTAAATTTGCAAGTGTTAATCAAGTTATTGATACACCATGAGACCGTTCAATAAGAATTTTCGCTTCATTCAGAGAACCTTTGACCCAGCTAGCAGGTTCTGGGCTATGCGGCACTTGAAGAGAAAACGAGGCAACGTACCATCCTTGATTTCGTTTGATATAGCCGTATTCGAAATTTCTAGTGCACTTGAGTACCCAAGTAGCGTTATCAATTTCAAACCAGATAGATGGTGGTGTTCTCATTGAACGCTCCTTAGTGTTTATTTGCTGATCGCACTGGACTCGAACCAATCGCCGACAAGAGCGGGGCCACCACTCAGGCCAGCGTACCCCATGATGTGTGGCCCACATCAATTAGTAAGCGACCAACAAATATACCTACAGCCAAAACAAACCGTAACCACCAATGTTCAACTGCTTACGCTTACTCGCTTTACCTTGACGCACGTTCAACAACGGATTCTGGAAATTCAACAATGCAATAGCCAAATCAACGAAACCCGTGGAGTCCAATGCATAGACTATATCGTCTTCGTTTTCGTCATCTTCGTCGTATATCTCACAAAGTTGGGTTAAATCAATACCCATCTCGATGAATGCATCACGCTGTTCATCGGTAAGCTTGTTATCTTCGTAGTTGCAACATACATCTTTCATGGTGAATTTGTACTTACTCTTAAGCATAGTGTTTAGCGCTGCAAAGGCAGTCTCAACATCAGCGTAAGTCAAATCCGTGTGAACCAATTGTGTTTCTGTTTGACCGTGTCCATCATTAGACCAGTCACCTGCTGTCATATTGAAAGTGTCGCTCATATTGCCAATCTTATTGTTATAGGTTGAAACACCATTCTACAACAAACTGGCAAGCCACACTTACTTTATTTGGTGCCCCCGGAGAGACTCGAACTCTCACGCCATTACGGCCACGGATTCTGAGTCCGTGATGTCTACCAATTCCAACACAAGGGCATTAACTTTATCGATCTTCCTGTTGAGGAACGTAGCGCGTTGGCTGCACCTCAAACGGGATTATCACTTCAACTCTCGGGTCAACTAGACCCAAACCAGGTTCTTCATATGCGACCATTTGATCTTCCTTACTGGTCCATAATCCGATAGCTAGATGCAAAGCTTTGCTACCTAGTTGCGGTTCGAGCGCTTGTTCTTTGTCAACTATACCAAAGAGACATCGCTCAATTTGTTCGTTTGTTAGCTGAAAGTAATAAGTGAACCCTGGATAACTCTCAGGATCTTCCATCTTATTAAAACCAGCAATGGTTGCATAGAGGAAACTAGTATCAGCTTTTTGCGATACCAACTTCCTATATGCTAATTCAGTTTCCATTCTTGCATCCACATCATAGTCAGGGCGCGTATCACGCAGCTCATCATATGTGAGAGGCCGCAGTATGGAAAGATCCAAGGGACTTTCATGGCGAAACCAAAGTGCCGAAACAGTTTTGGTTTCACAAAGATCAGCGTATCTCATAATCACTCATATTAAATGAGTATTTATTCCTTTGGCTGATCACAACGAAGCTCAGTGGTGCGACGCTTGGTCCAATTGTAATCAGGACCAGTTTCATCAACCCCAGGCTTACCAACACTGTTGGGATTTTCTGAAACAAACGTGACGAAACCCACACTACCATCTTTGCATTGCTGCTTACGCAATACTTCCATGAAGCTCAATGCAGCACCCATTTCCAATTCAGTAAAGTCTTTGCTCACTGCTGACTGAGTCACGTTCTCAGTCCAATACACTTTATACATTTTGATCTCTCTTTTCTTTAGATGATTCATTATATGATAATCATCACTTGAGATCAAGTGTTAATTGAACATGATATGACGGGAAACGATTGCTAAATATCACTATACTTCATATGAGAACACTATGCTATCGTTACGCTATTACATAAACTTGGTTGAACAGAACATGCAGATTGATAAAGACAAACTGGGTGACCTTGAAGATCAAGCATATGAACTCGAATCCAAATATGAATCGTATCTGCATGGTGACTGTCACTTACTGGCATTGGCTCTACATTCGCTCACCAACAAACCTATTCATGGTGCAGTGGAATACGATCAAGACATTGACCGTGATGCTATGGTGCACGTATGGATACAATGGAACGACACATTCGCCCTTGATGCCGGATGCTTACGATCGGTCAAATACATGATGCAAGACTTTAGTACTGGATTTGTCGACATCATTGTCGTTAACGATAAGGTGATCAAAAACTTCTTCGGCAACGTAAGCGCGAGTGATATTCAACAAGCAATGCCAGCGGCAAAGGCCATATTAGCTTTAGCTGAACAGCAGATTCAAGCTGGAATTCTTCTTTCGTAATTTGAACATGGCATGAAGGGCCCGCAATCGTTTAAGACTGTGAGCCCCTTAGGATGCTTTTATGTTTAAACTAGCTTGCCGTCACCGAGTAACCATTGCCGGGCGACTGCTTCCGCTTCCTCGTAGGACATCGTCCCACCAAGACCGATAACCTTACCACCAAACCAACGTTCGTAGTTGTGGACGCAACGGTTCTTAGTACCAATCTCGTTGATACGTACCGCCCAATACGGCTTGTTGTTTGCCATCTCGTACAGATGGATGGTCAGAATACCGGCCTGTTCAGACGCCACAAGCGTTCGAGCATCGCACCACCGACCGTCGTCACGCACATCGACACGCAGACATACGCCATCAACTACGTCAGTTACTCGGTATGCTTGCTCGATCTTATCGTTGAATTCCCGGAGATCGCTAAGCGCTTTGGTTACTGCTTCTTGCGCTTCGTCTCTACCGGCGATCAGGGTGGGGATATCGTAATACAGGGCCATCAGTTCTAAATTAGTCATATTAGGCGTGCAAAAACTTGCCAACACAAGCAAAGATTTCTTTGAGATACGCTTCCGTACCCCATTGATCTTGCGCCCATTCCTTGAAATCTTCAAACGTCATAAACCAACCCATGAACGTTTCAACTTCATCATCGGGGATACCAGCGGGGCCAGATGCTTCTACATCTTCCTGCACGCTTGCAACACGATTGCTGATGTATTCAAGAGCCTTTGCTTGGATTTGCTTTTGATTCATTTGTTACTCCTTGTCGTTTACCATGTATGAATGATACGTTCATATGGCAAACAAAGCAAGGCATATTTTGGTAGACACGGTCGGCTTCGAACCGACAAAACCACTACTTTTGAGGCAGTGAGGTATTCCATTTCCCGTCACGTGTCCATCTAAACTGGTAGGAGCGGTGGGACTCGAACCCACAGGCCGCTGATTCTGAATCAACGAGGTATACCAGATTCCCTTCACGCTCCCAATAAAAAAGCCACTGAGGAGTGGCTTTTTGTAAAACTTATTCTGTGTTTCTTAATCTTTAATAGTGCAGTTGTCATGCAACACAATTGCACTTGCTGAGCGATCAAAGTCACCATCATACGGATCGCGCTTGGTAAAGTGTTCAACGACCTTGATGTCAACAATTTTCCCATCACCATCCATTACGTAAAATTCATCATCGAGATGACAATTGATTTGAATCATTTCGATAAGTTCACGTCCAGTCATTGCATTCTCCTCTTGTTTACCATGTTCCTATTATGTATTCATATGAACAAAGGAGCAAGCGTTATATCCAATAAAAAAGCCACTGAGGAGTGGCTTTTTGTAAAACTGATGTTGCTAGGAGTTAGCTGTACGTGCTCTCGTAAGCAACTTCACCGACCACGTCTTGTGCTTCTTCCTTCGAAGCGTACGGACCGCGCCATTCACCACCACGACCACCCGAGAACTTGCCGTAAAAACCAGGCTTGCTCGTGAAATCTTCCAGCGTTGCAATAGGAAACATTTGATTTACTTGCGCTTCCGTCTGGCCATAAGCCAACCAGCTTGCGCGAAGCTTTTCGAAGCGCTTATTTTGCGAATTTACATCCGTCTTCTTCATTTCCGACGAATGCTTGATCGTGATCGTAGGCATCTTCTTCATCTTTGCTTCTCCTAAGTTGTTTACCATGTTCCTATTATAGGTTCATTTGAACAACTTCGCAAGCATTTTAATCGTCAAACTCAAAATCAGAAAGCTTTTCGTACACGATTTCTTCACGAACCAAATGGCCCATACCAAGCTTATCCACCTTCTTTTCCAGCTTTTTCAGATCGACAGTGGCAGCATCAAACACGGCAACGATTGCGTCATCAACGTAGTCAGGATTGAATACAACGTATACTTTCTTTCCGTTCGTTGCCATATCTGTTTCTCCTAAGTTGTTTACAATGTCCTATTGTAGGTTCACATGGCAACAAACTCAAGCGTTGTTCAAATACCGAAAGCGAATTTATTGACGTTATCAACCACTAACGCTACTTCCGTGTGGTCATATTCAAAATCTTCCATATAGTCAATGTCGAATTGAACAACGTGATAAAGGCCCTTACTATCTAAGGCTGGCATATATGATATACTTACCGAACGTGAATTGGCCCGCAATCCGTTATGCCAAATGTATTGACGATCGCAATCCAACACCAGTTGTAATAGGACAGAGTCATCAATCGGGCGGTCTATTTTATGAAGGCTCCGCATTTTATGCTTGATATGTATTCAATGCATCATAAACCGACTGATCATTATCAGTTTGCTCTGCGGTCAATTCGACCACTGGACCAATGCTGGTACTATGTAGATATGTACCCAAAGCAATACGCCATTTTTCCATCAATTCAAGAATCGATAGCTCTCCAACTTCATACGTACAGTAGCCAATTGCATTGATACCAGCTACTGGTCTGGAAGACCAATCATGCACACCGTATTCGCTCTCAAGCGGTTCAGTTACTTGATCATAAAGATCTTCTGCATGCTGATCGAAATCACCTTCAAAAATAGCATCACGAACAATAAAACCTAAATTCTTCACAACACAGTCGCCGTCTTCTTCATCAAGACTAAAACTCATATAAAATATTACATCAGCCATAAGAGCTCCTAGTGATCGTTCATTTTATACGAACGGCATTAGAAGCTCAAGGCTAAAAATTGGTACCTGGGATGGGACTCGAACCCACACGCCCTTTCGGGCACCAGACTCTCATTCTGGCTTGTCTACCATTTCCAACACCCAGGCATTGGCAAAAGAGCCACAATTGAGGCTCTTTTAAAACTTGTTACGTTGCTGTTACCCGTTGAGAATATCCAGCAATGTTTGCTTGCGTTCGTTGAGGAAGTCACGCTCAATGAACTTTTGATTGTAGGAGATAGGACGCTTACCAGCTTTGATAACCTCGATCTGCCTTTGCCGGGCTGCAATCTCAGCCTCCAGCTTTGTGATCTCGTCAGCATCACGTTCGTCGCACTTCGCAAATACTTCATTGAACATGTTATCCAGGTATGCACGAACGTTATTCTCGTTGGTGGTCCAGTTGACATATCCTCGTGTACCGGCACCATTGTCACCCCATTGCCGACCATCACGTTGACTGTAAAGCTTGTTTTGTTGTTGCCAGTCCATGCACAACCGCTTAGTTACATCGACGCCGGGAACGGTGGTGAACGCGTAGTCATCAGCATCAACCACTACTTCCTTCTTGAAATAATGCAGCGTCTTCTCAAAGTGATACGTATTGTCCCACAGTTGGAGCGATTCGAAATTGATCACCACGTCACCGACATTAAACTTACGCGTCATTTGATGCTCCTTGTCATTTACCATGTTCTTATGATAAGTTCATATGAATATGTTTGCAAGGGGTTTAACAAAAAAGCCACTAAAGAGTGGCTTTTCTTTTGCATACTGGGGATAGTGCTTACTGCGGGATTTTTGCCACGTGAAACTCACGACGCACTTTGTTCGGACCGCACAGCATAACAACTTTAAACACTGCTTGCAGCGACCTGGAGGTCCGGGTGAAATAACCAAAACCGCATTCGACGATCTCACCAGACACAGTAACTTTGTTTGCACGACCCTTATCAGCAAGCTTAATGGTAAACTGTTCACCAACGGCACGTTTACCCATGTGATTTGCACGATCGATCAAGTGTTGTTCTTGTGCAGTGTACATTGCTTGCTCCTTATCGTTTACCATGTTCCTATTGTAGGTTCATATGGCAACAAAAGCAAGCATTTTCATTTACCGCAAATCTACTTCGCGTAGGTTGTACCAGGTGTGTTCTCTATACACCCGTCCACCACCAGTTGCACGCAGATACTCGCCATAACTTGAATGTCCGTTAAAGGTAGCCTCGTTCATGTAGCCAATGGTGGCATTGAGAACTTCAGCAGACGGACGCTCCTTGAATACAGCCGTGAAATATTCGCCGTCCTGGTCATACTCGTTAATTTCTCGGGTCAACACCCAACACTTGCTCATTTTGTATCCTTTGTGTTTAATACGGCAATTTCTTACATTGATACTTGTCAACCAAGATCGGAATCAAATCATCGTATGCAACAACTCTATATACGATAGGTTTCTTGCCCTCGAACTTGACCGGCTCAATCAACGTACCTTTGTGCATTAGGAAGGGCTCAACTAGTTGCTTCAACTCCGCAACTGCTTGGGCATCTGGTGTTGGAATATTGAATGCACTGTAAACAAGAAAGCGGCGAGCAGGATTACGCACTAGCTCATACACTTCCTGAATGCTCTCGACAGTGTTACCAGTGTCGATGATTTTTTGAATCATGTCTACGTCAGCATGCAGGCTGTGTTCGAACCAACGTCCAGCGGACAGCTCAACTTGGCTGGTGTGTTCGGGATCGACTAGGTCGAGCAGCACATCACGGTATTTTGAATACCGGTTGAATGGGCCACTATGTACTGCTTCTTCAATTGACTTGATCTTCATGAATACCTCCGTCTAAATGGCATCATGATACAATCATTTAAAGCATTATGCAACTGGTGGACCGCTGGGGAATCGAACCCCAATCTACGACGTGCAAGGCCAGTGTAATCCCATTATACTAGCAGCCCATTTAAAACTTGGTCGGAGCAGTAGGGATCGAACCTACGGCCTCCGGTTTCCAGAACCGGCCGTCTACCGCTGACATTATACTCCGATGAAACTTGGCGGGGGAGGAAGGAATTGAACCTTCACCTACTGGGTCAGAGCCAGCCACACTGCCGTTATGCTACTCCCCTACTATTTGGTGGACCGACTGAGACTCAAACTCAGTTCTCCTGGGTGCAAGCCAAGTGTTTTACTCCGGTAAACTATCAGCCCAATAAAACGTGGTCGGTTCGGTGGGCTTCGAACCCACAAACTGCTGCTTCTAAGGCAACAAGGTATTCCATTTCCCTTCACGAACCGATAAAACTGGTCACCCCAGTGGGACTCGAACCCACGCTACATGTTCCCGAAACACGCGTGCTTGCCGCTAACACTATGGGGAGATAAAATATGGCGGGGGTAGCTGGACTCGAACCAGCAACCTACGGAGTCAAAGTCCGTTGCTCAACCAATTGAGCTATACCCCTACTGTTTTGGTGGACCCCGTCGGAATCAAACCGACCACAGACGCATTGCAAGTGCATCTCGCCCTCTTGGTACATGGGAGCCCATTACTTGGTGCCTAAGGTGAGATTCGAACTCACAGCGCAATAGCGGTCAACGGATTTTAAGTCCGCTCGGTCTACCAGTTCCCTGCACTTAGGCAATACTTGGTGCGCCACGTTGGTATCGAACCAACCTCTACGGCTTTTCAGACCGTCGCTAATCCATCTCAGCTAGAGGCACATTGTTTGGTACTCGAAGTAGGACTCGAACCTACGACTTCCTCTTTGTAGGAGAGGCACTCTACCAACTGAGTTATTCGAGCATTGAATTTGGTTTCCGGTGACAGGTTCCGGAGCCACCCTATCATTGTGGCTGGTTTACTCAAAGCATGATGCTTGATTACTTTACTGCGTTGCGCTTCAGCGCCTTATACTTCTTGTCGTAGTTTGCAAGCTTTACGAAGTCGACCTTCGAGTGCACACCACGCAGGTTGCCGGCAGTCAGGAACAAGTCAAGTGCACGATCTCTCGGCAACATGGATGTACTCTTGTCGTCAACCTTTGGTCCCCAACCCAGACGCAATAGAAAGTTATTCATCGCGTCAGCGTCAATACCATCAGCTTGATAGTCAAGCAGTGACTTGGCACCGTCTGACTTGGAAAGCTTTTTACCAGTACCCAGATCACACAACAGACCAATGTGAGCGTACTTGGGTACGGGTGCACCTAGGGCTTCGTAAATTGCAATCTGCTTCAGGGTGTTGTTTGTGTGGTCATTACCACGGATAACAAAGTTGATATCATAGTCGATGTCATCAACCACATTAGCGAAGTGATACGTGGGCATCCCATCAGACTTCATCAAGACCATGTTTTGAATAAAGTCTAAGTCCAGCTTAGTCACCGGGATCGTACTACCAGACGCACCATCAACAAACGATTGTTGAATGAGTGTGTGCTTAAGGAACACCGCACCGTCAGCGTGGTAAGCCTTTCCGTCAGCCACAAGCTTGTCGATGACTTGTCGATAACGATCACCACGATCGCTTTGCTTGAAGGTCAAATCGTAATCAAGACCCAAATAAGTCATTGCTTGGTACACAACGTCAATGTACTGATCCTGCGACTTCGCAGTGTTAGTGTCATCGATACGTAGAATGAATTGACCACCGCTCGCTCGTGCTGCCAGCCAGTTAAAATAAGCTGTGCGTGCAGTACCTAGGTGAAAATAGCCTGAAGGGCTTGGTGCAATGCGCGTATTGTATTTCATGCTGCCCTCCTGTTAGGTTAGATTGCTTTCTGTTCTGCTGCTTGCTCTCGTGCCACTTTGACTAGAATGTCCATTACACCCTGCACCACACATTCATGCGTAGTCATGTGCAATGCTCGACCTTGTTTGACTAATATTACGTCAAGTTCATGAGTCAGTCGTTCCTGCAAGTCGAACATGACCCACTGATTATGGTCAAACTTGATGGTCAGTTCTTCGGGAGCAAATTCGTCAATTTCGGTTGCCATCATATACCTTTGTGATTAAAACCAAATGATATAATGGTAAGCTGCATAAATCAACGTGATTGTAATTGGAGCGTCCTAGGGGAATTGAACCTCTATTCGTGGTTTAGAAGACCACTGTCTTCTCCATTAGACGAAGGACGCATTTGTTTGGTGCCGGTACCCGGACTTGAACCGGGATTCCACTGTATTCGCGTAGTCATTACTTACGCGAGGGCGCGGAGAAAAAAACAACATCGCAGCAGGTTACTATTGCCACCATAGAATCATGGTCGCTTGCGTGTGTTTCAAGAAAAGCTCTTTGCCCTATTTGTAAAGGAAAGTTTTGTAGCAATTCACCGACTACGCCAGTTACTATGCATCTTTCCTCATTTTGCCTCACGGTGCCAAGATTCGATCCTGGAAGTTTTCTTTCGAGAGAAACGCCTTTACCCATTCGGCCACACCGGCTTAAATCTATTCTACTACATGGTCTTGATCAACACCATAAACTGCTTTATACATCAGCTTCCAAAATTTTGTATTGATCGAAATCAACTGATACTCACGAGAATTTTCATTTGCAACAAATGTAAAACTTCTCCAAATTGCTTCAGATCGTTTTTTAGCAAGTTCTGGCCTCGCTTGCATAAACTCATATAGTTGTTCAAGCACGTCAGCTATGTAAGTAATAAACTCATCATATGTCATCGTACGTTCGTATTCTTTTAAACGCTCAATACCCTGCTGTCGAGCAGTAGCAGCATCCAAACGTGATCTACCTGCTACCAAGCACTCAAAAAACAATTCAAGGTAAATGAGAGCAATTTTGTGCTCTTTGTTAAGCATGGCAATCTCCTGCTTTGTTGTTCATATCTACAGTATATGTTCATATGAATCTACAAGCAAGCTGTAACTGGTACCACGTGGGAGAGTCGAACTCCCGTCACAAAGATTCGGAATCTCGGCACCGGGTCCGCCGGACGTGATATTGAATGATGGTCGGAGATGAGTGAATCGAACACTCGACCTTACGCTCCCAAAGCGTCTGCTCTACCGGGCTGAGCTAATCTCCGAATTAAAACTTGGGGTGTAGTGGGGGATCGAACCCTCGTCACCTGGTTCACAGCCAGGTACTCTACCACTGAGCTAACTACACCATCGAAACTTGTGGGGTGATGCCGGGAATCGAACCCTGGTCACTCGTTTCACAGACGAGTACTCTACCACTGAGCTAGCACCACCACTGACTTACTGCTTTGAAACTTTATTCCCAAGGAGTTGGAGGAGGCACAACTACATTTTCTGGTGATGGAACACCCACGCTACCAAAATCTGCAGGAGAGCAAATCTCCAAGTACTCCATATCGGGAGAATAATCATACAAGTAATGAACAATACCCGGAACTTGGTGCACAGTGTCACCAGCTTCAACTAGGGTTATTTGATCATTGTACATGAACTTGGCCCAACCTTTGTTCATGATCACAATTTGAAAGTCCAGCACATGTTTGTGCCAGCCTGTGCCTTCTTCAGGTGCTTTGTTTGCTTTAACCAAATGTGCAATTACTTTGCCATCGGTTGCATCCTGGATACCAAGATCCTTGTACAGGAAAAAGTCCCGCAAGCCATCACTACGCCATTCGGTATCGTTGGGTTTAATATGTGAAAATTTCATAATTACCATCTCTAGTTAAGCCAACATTATTAAGCTAGAAGACCAGTAATACAATATAAAACATGAATACTTGGTGCCCCCAATCAGGATCGAACTGATGATCTCCTCATTACCAATGAGGTGCATTACCACTGTGCTATAGGGGCGAAACTTTGGAGCACCGTACAGGAATCGAACCTGTATCTAAAGTTTAGGAAACTATCATTCTATCCATTGAACTAACGGCGCAATATTTGGTACTCGAAGTAGGAATCGAACCTACGACCTACGCCACGTCAGGGCGTCGCACTACCGCTGTGCTATTCGAGCACTGAGCTTATGCTGACTGTTCAGCTTTCGCTTGTGTAATCAATTCTACGTGCTTTCTAATCCAGCGCATGAAAAACATGCCTTTGTCACTAGCCTCAAATGTGGCATCGCCAGTGTCTGAGATTGGAACGGGAAACTCAAATCCACTTTCCGTTTTGTACCACAACTCACCTTTTGTATAGTGAGTAAATGTAACGGTACCTTTCACCAAGTCGGTGAGCTTGAAAGCAGACATGATATTTCCTTTTTAGGGTTATTGTTATTATTTGGTGCGTCCGGAGGGAATCGAACCCCCATCACCTGGTTCGTAGCCAAGCAGTCTATCCGTTGAAATACGGACGCATTGTTCTTACTAAAGCAATGAGCCCCATAGTGGGGCCCATCGTATAAATTTGGTGTTACTTTATGACTTATTGCAGATCGATCAAGTCTTGTTGCAGCATTGCGTCATACACTGCTTGAAAGTGTTCGGGATCTTCTGCTGCTGCCTTTTTAGCAAGAGCAAGTTTGCCGATACCAGGAATACGAGCAGCTTGTAGTTCTTTCAACTGTTCGATAAACATGTTGCACATTTCATCGTACGGTACTTCAGCGCACAGCTTATCAGCTTTAGCATTTGTTTCAGCAAGCATTTCTCTTATAGTTGCACGAAACTGCTCCGCATCAACTTTTTTGTGTTCGTTGATGATCAGCGACTGATACACGAACTGCTGAATTGTTTCCTTTGTAAGCATGGGTATCTCCTTGTTGGTTACCATACAACCAGTGTATGTTCATTTGAACCAACAAGCAAGCTTAACCCATGTCAACGAACACACACCAAGCACTGTACAGTTCATAGCCGGCATCACTGAATTCTTCATCAGTCACTCCGCTTTCTTGTTGCTCATCATGACTGGGAAAGAAGCGTTCATATGCTTGACCAAAACCATCTTCACGCGTCGCCCAAATACAAGCGCCAAGTGCCAACAGTTCGGCGCGGGACAGTTTTACATCTGCGCTTCCATCTTCGTGTTGCGTCAGTACTTGCATGATGTTCTCCAAAGTTTAGGTGACTTCACTTTAACTTCATATGAACAAACATGCAAGCGTAAAATTTGGTGCCCCTTGAGTGAATCGAACACTCATCTCCTGATTACGAAACAGGTCTTCTGGCCATTGAAATAAAGGGGCATAACTTGGTATCCCAGACGGGAATTGAACCCGCGTTAGCTGATTGAGAATCAACCGTTCTACCATTAAACTACTGGGACATTAAACTTGGTGCCTAGGACTGGAATCGAACCAGTGACACATGGATTTTCAATCCATTGCTCTACCAACTGAGCTACCTAGGCATTAAAACTTGGTACCACTGGAAGGAATCGAACCTTCGTACACCGGGCTTCGTAGACCCAGGACCGTATCCACCGGCAGTGATATTAAAACTGGCATCGATAACGGGAGTCGAACCCGTGTCCTTGGGGTGAAAATCCAAGATTCTAACCGTTAAACTATATCGACATTGTATTCTGGAGTTCACGACGGGGATCGAACCCGCATTGGCGGAGTGAAAGTCCGCTTTCCTAACCATTAGAAGACGTGAACATGGTTAATTTGGTGCTGCTTAAATCGTGTGCAATGGTAAGTCAAATCGCCAAGTCACGAAAAAAGGCGCTTAGAGTGTGATTGCCAGACCTTCAACGCGTGCGAAGGTTACGAAGCGTGCGGCTTCAACTGCTGTCTCGAGTGTGCGTGCGACTGGGAACAAGCGATGTTCAGGGCGCAGCACTGGTTCAAGAGCCAGCTCAGGGGTAAATCGGGGTTCTAATCCAAGGACCAGAGTAGTTGCGAGCGCTTGATGCAATGGTGCTGCGTGCGTAAATTGTGCTTGTGCAAACATGGCGCTCTCCTTGAGTTAAATTTAAAAGGGGTACTACGATTAGGGTGAAACACTGGCGGAAGTAATAGGATTCGAACCTATGGGTGATCTAAACCACCGACGCCTAATCCATATATTGAAAACTATTTGGGTCATATCCCCAGTTAAAGTCTCGATCGGTAGGAAAACAATATCTTAGTTTATTTACAAATGTCAAGATGAACTGAAGTCGTTCCGCTTCGGTATTAAACCCTAATCCTTTAATGTGACGCACATAAGTTGCAGGTGCAACACCGAATTCATTTTCTGCTATCTGCACCCCGGTATATAGAACCAGATTTGCCAATATTTCATCTCTATGAAAACCATGTGCGGTCAAGCTGACATTAAAAGTCACAGTCACATCCTTTATTTTTGGCGGAGGATAGAAGATTCGAACTTCTGTGCCCGTTAGAGCCATCGCCTTTCCAAGACGCGCCGTTTGACCGCTCCGGCAACCCTCCATTTACTGCTCATATACTTCAGTGAAGTTTTTACCAAACTTCGAAACTGCATAGCTCAAATACTGTTTAATCTCTTGCTCTCTCAACACAGTTAATACGTGTGGAAAGTGTTCAATTTTCGCCGAGACTTGATCAGTCTGATACCCTTTAATTTCAACATATTCGCCGTTAGCTAATATGAAATCAGGTATATAGTACAAAGTCTCACCGTTAAATTCATATGGAAATTTTTCGGTGTTCTTTTTAAATTCTAAGTTGTGATCTACCGCATAGATCACCCAGGCAAGTTCCCAACTAGAATCGCACCAAACGCCTTTGTACCGACCTTTCTTGCCTCTACCGCCTTTGGGGTTATAACCGCCCAACTTGCGTTCTTTAGCAAGCCTAGACATGTTATCTAGGGAGCTTTGAGGTATGAAACACTTGCCTAGTCTAGACGCATCAGCTTCTACTTTGCTTCTAGCTTTAAATTTACCATGCTTTGTTGCAGTGGCCAATACACCTGATGAGATTTTAAATTCTTCACTTATCTTTCTAGTGGAAAGACCAGAATCATATTCTTTTTGTATTGCTTCCCAATCAAATTGTTGCCACAAAGCTTTTGTACTACTGCTTGAATTCTTATTCTTCTGTGCTGGGCAGGATGAACTACCGTGTGAACAGCACCAATTACCAGAAGATTTAAAATATTTTATAGCTTCTTTACCGCATCCAAATGAACATAACATAGGTTTTTCTCATAACGTAACCTATGTATTTATGCGAATACATCAAGACGCTGCCTTAAACCACTCAGCCATACTTCCATGGGTTCAATGTTACTGTAGATCAATACCTGCTGTTTTCATCTTGACCTAACAAGAAGCGCATTACTAGATTCCCTACAGTCGCTCATAACATGCGTTGCTAACATTGAATGGCGGTAGCGGAAGGATTTGAACCTTCGGACCTTTTACAGTCTTCAGTTTTCGAGGCTGACGCATTAAACCGGGCTCTGCCACGCTACCATAAACTTCTAGACGTTGGACTTACGTGCTGCTTCAACGTCCCGATAAAACTGTGTTGTACGATCGCCAGCCCTAATAGCTGCTCGAACTGCTTCTACATTGACCTCAGGTTTAACAAACCCGTCACTATAGCGTTCGTTCAGTACGTCAGCTATAAGGAGGTCATCGGCTGTCACCGACCGACCCTTAGCGTCAAATGAGAAGTTTTTCATTGTAATTATGAAGTGGAGCCGAGTGTCAGACTTGAACCGACGTGGATTGGTCCGGGATCACCCGAAGACCAACGCTTTGGTATGGATTCGCACCAGCAGCCTACTGGTCTCTCTCGACATTAAACTTGGCGGAAGTGGTGAGATTCGAACTCACGAGGCTTTTTAGGACCTGTCACCTTAGCAGGGTGATGATTTAAGCCACTCATCCACACTTCCATTGATTGATACTGCTAAAACTTGGAGCACCCGGATGGATTTGAACCACCGGTTTTACTGCTTTGCAGGCAGTCGCCTTGGACCACTCGGCCACGGGTGCATTGTAAACTTACGCTTGCACATGAAAACTTATGTGCTCAACCTTGCCAGTAGCAGCTTCAATAAGCGAACCAACAGAGGTTGAATTTTGTTTGTATTTCTTAGCAAACTCGACCGCATCGACCAAGCTTGCAATTAAGTGCTCAGCATCCGCGATGCTACCTTCAAGATGATAGCCAATTGCGTTTTTGCTGATCTTCATAATCATCTCCTTGACTGTAGAAACCATAGTATGGATTCATATGGCTTCAAAATCAAGCAGTGTAAATTTGGAGCGGGCGAAGAGATTCGAACTCTCGACCTGGTGATTGGAAATCATCGGCTCTACCAACTGAGCTACACCCGCATTTGATAAACTGAATGCACATTTTAACGTGGTTAGATTAATGGTCTAATGTTTGTAAATTGCAGTAGGCATTCAAAACTGGTACTCCATCTAGGATTCGAACCTAGCCGTTGCAGCCCATCTGGCCACTCTCCCGGGTCTATAAGGCCCAGCCGCCCAACCAGGGCCATGGAGCATTGTAATACTGGAGCGGGCAGCGAGGTTCGAACTCGCGACCTACACGTTGGCAACGTGTCGTTCTTCCACTGAACTATGCCCGCATTAAAATCGTCCTACTTTCAGGGGTCACCGCCTTGGAATATTGTCTTTGCGGTTAAGGGTTAGGCGCTAACGCATTGCATTAACGGAAATGTCCCTAGCACATATTCCAGATGTGGTTCACTGAACCGGCTGGGTCAGTGAGATATTACAGGAAGCACAAGTCATTTTCAATTGAGTTGTAGTGCTGTAGGCTTCCTAAAAACTTGGCTCCCCGACGTGGGATCGAACCACGGACATTCTGATTAACAGTCAGACGCTCTACCGCTGAGCTATCGGGGAACAGAAACTTGGCAGGCCGGCAAGGAATCGAACCCTATTGACTACCACTCGCTTGTTATTAGAGTCACTGGTTTTGGAGACCAGCAGCAAGGAACCGACCTATCTGGTGAAACTTTTAAAAACCATCATCTTCTTCATCGTCATCTAATGTGTCGGTGAAGATTGTTTGTTCTTTATACAAGCCAGTCATAATAAAATCTGCATTATTAAGACCAACGTATTTCCATTCTACTAATGCTTGTTCTGAAACTGCAAGCTTGTTGCCGTTCTCGTAAAACTCAACGACGGATAAGTCTAAACTGTTGAACGACGCCAACTCTTCTTTAAGAGCGCGCACATGCTCAACATCAACACGAATGGTATTTGTCATTATAATTATGGTAGGGGCGGTGGGGATCGAACCCACGACCTACGGATTAAGAGTCCGCCGCTCTGCCAGCTGAGCTACACCCCCATTGGAATTCTGGGTAATACTTGGTGGGGGCAGAGGGATTCGAACCCTCGACCTCGAGATTAAAAGTCTCTTGCTCTAACCAGCTGAGCTATGCCCCCTTAGGCACGTCTACTACACTATGTCTAAGGGGGCCTATGCTTTATTGCATGACCCCCTTAGGTTTACCAGTTTTGTCACTTGACATAACAGTCTCTCCTAAGAATGGTTAATTGCTTGTGTCCGAAACTTACTACATTTTTCGGACAGAATGTGGGGACCCCCGTCAGGGTCCTTAGTACTCTTTCAAGTACCCCGTAAGCTTAACTTCAGCGTCGCGAAGGACAGTACGGTCTGCTTGCCTTCACCATGAAGGGACGACTCCCTTCTAACTCTGGTTGCGGATAATAGGAGTCGAACCTACTGTTACTAGCTTATGAGACTAGTGTGTAAACCGTTTCACTCACCCGCGAAAATGTAATACAACGCTTGACTGCTGACGCTGCCAAGTGGTGTGTGTAGCCCAAACTGCTATGGTAGGACCGACCGTTGTATTGAAAACTTTATGCTTTGTTAACCAGCAGCACTACGCTTCGTGTTCCTGGTTTCCATTTTACTGCTTCAACAATATAATCAACATCTTTGACTTGCACTAGCTCACCCATTCTTGAAACAAACTCAGTGTCGCAAGTATAGATAATACCTTTGCCGCGTTCTGCAATAGAAACTTCAATCATGTTTTTTGTTATTGTTGTTTTGAAACTTGGTTGCGGGACTAGGATTTGAACCTAGGACCTTCAGCTTATGAGACTGACGAGCTACCGGACTGCTCTATCCCGCAATTGAATTCATTGTTATCTTCGGATAACTTATTTTACTCTACCCTGTAATACCAAACCACGGATCACATCCGGCACTCTGCGGATATCTCGGTAACAAATAATAACCGGGATCTTTTGTATACCCAGACGTTTTGCCACCGAAGCTCTATGTCTACCGTCTTGGTAGACACTATCCTGCGTGCCCTCGTAATCAATCCAAGGATAACTTACCGTTACTACCTGGGATTGCGTTAGATTAAAAAGATCATCAACTTTCCGATCATTTACATCGCCAGTTAAGCTTTTGCATAAACTAACATACAGATCAGGAGATATCTTAATCACACTCAGTTCAAAGTTATCAATGTTTTTTGTAAACTTATTAATTTCTTTGAATAAATCTATTCTGTCAATACTAGACGATAATTTATTAATTTGATCGCTGTCAACTAGGGAGTTAGAAAACTCTAGTTTCGAACTTTCTAACAACTCTAGAAATCGCATGCATATCCCGCAATTGTAAAAAGCACAAGCAGCAATAAATGCGCTCAGTGCGAAACTTGGTAGCTGCACTTGGACTCGAACCAAGGACCTATGCGTTATCAACACATTGCTCTAACCAACTGAGCTATGCAGCTATACATGCTAATAGCAAGAACCTCTGGAATTGCTAAAAGCTGATGGATGACTGGGTAGGACCAATCCATCTTGTCGGTGATTATGTCCTCCAACCATTTACATGGCCACCGACCAGGTTCATCGTATGTGCAACTAGCAGCAGAGAGCTAGAGGATCTGCTACCAAGCATCGATTAGGTGTCCCGCTGAGGCAATAAACCGGAGTGCTCGCTAGAACATTTCTGTTCCTGGATATTTCCAAATTTATCGGATCCTACACTAGTCAACAATCCGTTTACACTGCTATCATGTAAATTCGAAATGTCGAACGGCGACTGTTGTAAAGCACTCGTTGCTAACGCACTAGCCATTATACAGTGCTTTACTTTCTGTATAATGGACGAGCAGCTACGTCCTAACTGTCAACCAAGTCACTGTCCAATAAGACGTAGCGCAATATTGGAAGCCATCGGCTCTGTTGCAGCCCAGCAAGTTGCCTTGCTAGTTTGCCACATTGTACAGCGTTAGCCATACAACGCAACACATTCTTTATAATGCAAGCGTAATGCATTCCTCCGTTCCCCCGCAGTATACCCACAGAGTTAATGTATCCCTACAACAAACACTGGAATGCATTACGCTTACATCATACGTCACAGTATATGGCAAGTAGCCATACAATGCAACACATATTTGGTGGTACTAGAAAGAATCGAACTTTCGTTAATGGCTTATCAAGCCACCGTTCTACCATTGAACTACAGTACCATCTAAATCTTTACGCAATCTGCGTAACAACTAGCAAACGCTTTGGATAGCGTATAGCAACATTGCTACCATCCAAATAACATTTACCATTATCTATTCGGGTCACAGTACAAATTTCAATGTCTCCTTTCATCCAACTTGATGCTCGGACAATTTTGTCATTGAGATTAATATTGTAGCCTAATTTGTCGAATAGTGGTTTTGTTTGCATTATTGTTTTTATATGTTCTTGGTGGTGATAGATGGAATCGAACCATCATTCCCGGCTTATGAGACCAGTGTACTAGCCGTTGTACTATATCACCATGTATTACTGGCTGCGCATTTGTTTTCGTAGAAGGAAAGTTTTAAATTGCAGTAGGCAGCCAAAACCGGTAGAGCGATTAACTATCAGCTCTGATCAAAACAACAGGAGTTTCCGTACCGTCGTCTTCAACCCATATATCATTGCAAGCGCCTCTACAACCCCACGGTAGACCAGTGTCTGATTCAACTAACACATCTACGTTAGGATTAAGTCGCTGCAATTGTTGGATAAGGTCGTTAACAGTCATGTTGTTTTTATTTGTAATAGGGGCAGGTGTTGGTTATACGTTCGTTATCAACGTGTCGCAGAATCCTGCAAACTGCAATTCAATGGCTCCCAAGGACCGGTTCGAACGGCCGACATCTTGATTAACAGTCAAGCGCTCTACCGGCTGAGCTACTCGGGAACAGAAAACATTTGTGTGAGCCTCGAATTCCACGACGCCATTTCAACATTCACACATAATAAAAATAAAAGTGGTTGACCGGTGAGCTTCAACTCAAGCGCCTGACATTGCTGTCTACTTCTTGCCACCTAACTGGGACACTTTTAAATAAAAAGCCGTATCGCGTACTTGGGCATTCGACATATTCAAATGCTTTCCTTTCCTATCTCTGCGGATACCGCTAGAGCTGATACAGCAAACTTAATGCATAGCTAGCGAGTAGACCTCATTTCTAGTCAACCACGATCCCACGTGGACTACGCAAACTTTTGGGGTCGTTAATGGGACTCGAACCCATCGGGTAATTAAGCCGGCCATCCATAACTAACGACCATCGTAAACTGGTGCGTGGGGCTAGATTTGAACTAGCAATTTCAGGTCCCGATGACCTGCGGTTTTTGCATTAACCTACTCACGCATGAAACTTATTATATGGCATGTGTGCCAATTATGCAACACACATAACCATCTTTGTTTGGCGGTACCTAGGGGACTCGAACCCCTGACCCCTGCCCTGACAAGGCAACGCTCTACCAGCTGAGCTAAGGTACCATGCAAGGGAGCAGTTTCTACTCCCTGCGCCCTACCGTCGAAACGCTAGGGGTTAAACTGGTGCAAGAAAGCGGATTCGAACCGCTGGACGGCCAAGTATAGCTTTAGTATCAAGCACTTACCCGCTCTAGATACAATCACCGATAAGCCACTCTGGCATTCTCGCAAAAACTGGTGGGGACGGTTGGACTCGAACCAACGGTGTTTCTGTGTAACGGATTTACAGTCCGCCCCTTTCGCCGCTCAGGACACATCCCCATTTGAAACTTGATACATCTAAAACTTGGTGGGGCTGGATGGATTCGAACCAACGTAGGCGTGCCAACGGATTTACAATCCGCCCTCTTTAACCACTCGAGCACAACCCCATTTAAAACTTTTACTACCAACGCATCACAAGTGCCTTCAAGCTGTTGTTCTTTTGATACGTTGTAAAACTGGCGGAGAAGGTGAGATTCGAACTCACGGACCTGTTACAATCGCTAGTTTTCAAGACTAGTGCCTTAAACCGCTCGGCCACTTCTCCATTGTTTGGCAAGGGTGGATGGATTCGAACCACCGACATACGGGATCAAAACCCGCTGTTCTACCGGACTGAACTACACCCCTACAAAAAATTTGCATAACGGGCTAATGCCATAATACAGCAGACACTAACAATGCGCTACACAAATTTGTCTAGACCAAATTTCTAGACTGACGAATTCTTATGGAATCTCGCTTTTTCTCGCGACCCCTCATGTCCTCGCCCCCCTGTACCATTACAGCCTTAGTTTTATTAAAGTGTGTTGCTGGCCTCAGGTTCGCCTTCTCACACTTTACATCTTACAACAAAGGTACTAACTAAAGAACATTGCCAGTCGATGATGCCAAACTGGTGAAAAGCGCCTTTGCTTTTCCTTCTTCTATCTCGAACCATTCACCTTTACTACTTGATGACTGCTTCTTGAATACTGCTAACATTTCAGCTTCTTTTGCTCTGCGATTATGTGCATGCGCTACCACAAGCATCTTGAAACCATCAAACGGGCAACTCGTGTTATACGTTGAAATGCGCGCCTCGTAATCGAGGGTCATACCAACTTTACACCAACCGCCATATATTTCGTTGACTGCAATATAAACAAACCCTTCTTGCAAATCAACTTGTTCACCAACTTGTCTTTCCGAATTGGCACACAAATTTCTAATTCGTTCTAACTGCTCTTGAACAGGCTGCGGCTGTTGCTGCGCCACGTTTTCAATTACAGTTTCAATTACTTTTTCTACTACTGGTTCTGCTTTTACTACTTGTTCAATTACCAACTCTGCTATTTCTGCAGTTTGCATAAATTCTGTATTACTTGGTTTAGCTTGCAAACCTTGCTTACGTTTTCCTTCAACTTCTACTAAAAACCCTTGACCTGCTTGTCTCTTTAACGAAATATAACGTTCAGTAAGTTTGCTACCCTTCGTTTGGTTTGCACCCTTAGCTTTCAAACCATACTTACTAATGATTGCATTCAAATTACTAACTGACAAATCAGCAATCAGTAACTGCACCAACTCTTCATACGGCGTATCTCAACCTAACTGTGCTCTTTCTTCACTTATCGGTCGTCGCGTAGTGGGAAGCTTATGTTTCGCTAACAACCCCGTTTGGGACAACTGTTTCTTTAACTTCAAGCAAACCTCCGAGTCGAAAAACACGAAACCCCGGAGATCTTCATCTTCCGGGGTGTCTGTTTATGTGTTGAACGTTTTTACGCGTCTACACGACACCCCCGAGGATCATTAATGGAACTCTGTTCGCTTTTACCATGCCAAAATGCTGGCTTGAGCGAATTAAGCTCCTGCTGCATTGGTCGATAAAAGTTATACAAAGCTGACATGATGTCCTCAAAAAGTTAAGTTACACAACCAGCAACTTGTTCAGTTACTAGCAATGTTTTCATTATAAATCTATTTAGCAAACTAAGTCAATTACTTTATCAACTTAATTTACAATTTATTCGTTCGGCTCAGGGAGGAAGCTTTCGCTCACGAACCCCTGTAGTTCCGTGTTGCTATCTTACAACAGCAACATATGCAATTCTATTTAGCAAACTGGTTTAAGTCAATTACTTTTCTTAAACTATTTGCTGCGCTGTTACGTCTTCCTACAGCGTGTTCACATTATATTTAGCAACTGGCGTTTAATCAAATACTTTTGCCAATCTTTTTACAACGTTGCCAGAACATCTTGTATTGCAGCAACGTTCCACACTATAGTTATTGCCATCCTATTAGTCAACAACTAATTTACAGTTTCCGCCAGATACTTGACAATCACGTAACTGATATTCCTGGCGCGCATTTCAATCCGACCTTCGTTTGCATTGGAAGGAACAGGAACTACCCCTTGGGGCAAACGCTCTTTCAGGTTGTCTCCATATACACCCATGATATCCTGGGTGGTCACGTACTCCAAAGTAAGATTGAACCGAGCAACAATCTTAGCAACATGCTCTTCATTTGTGAGATCAAGCGTTTGATCGTCAATCAAGTCACGCACTAGTTGAATGAGCGTCTCGGTATCTGCGTGTTTGAACTTATGCATTGTTTGCTCCTATTGAAATTGAAATTGATCACTTACCGTTTTTAAACCTAGTGCGCATAGCATTCCAAGCGTATTGCAAACGCTTGCCATCGATCAAGCCCAGTTTGATCATTGCCCCAATAAGCACACCATGACCATATGCGATTTCTTGATTTTCGAAATGTTCAATACAGACTTGCACATTATCATCTTGAAATGGAGACCCTAACCAACTAGTGTTAGTCATTTTGCCACCAAATCGATTAAACTCACTTTCCCTTACTACTGATACACTAAAGTCAAGTATGAACGTTACCTTCAAGGCATCAGCAAAGTTGTGAATTGGATCCAAGCTTGAATCATGTAAATGATATTTCAAGTACGCTTCAAAGAACGCAGTAATTTCAGTTTCGTTCATTACTGGTAGGCGTGATTCAACGAACTGGTTACGCTTGCGTAAATCATATCGAATGTGCTTGAGATACGATTTTTCCTTGTCGGCCATTTGACGCTTGAACGTCGTCCGGGATATTAAAACATTACGCCATATTAGTTCACATTCATATGCATCGTATGTCTTATCATCTGGTAACGAATACATGACCCAGATATCACTGTATGATCGCCTAATACCAATTACTTGGTTACCACGACTAGCTACTCTTCCAACACGACCATGCCAATACCTAGCCAAATCAAGATCATAGAAGTGTTTCAAATCGGCAACATGGGCAAATTGCCGCTTGATATCTTCTGCATCATTTGCATTTTTGGGATGAACATAAAATGCACCAATGAAGTCGAACCCCTTCAAATTTAACTGTTCTTCAGTGAATTCAATCATGATCATTGTCCTTTAGCACATCTGATCATAACTATAAAACTTGTCATCCTCGTACTCCAGATACACCGCACCGCAGTCACCATGATCAGTGTTTGCTTGGGCCACATACGTGTCGTAGTCACCGTCTTGCCTAAAATCGGCCCAACCACCAACTTGAATGTATTTCTCCCTGCGTTCGAACCGCTGACCGTTCACCCAATTTTCATATGCATCAATGTACTCCCATTGCCAGTCTTGCACATCAGAATACCGGTCGTTCAGGTTAAACACCACAAATGGGGGAGGAAGCATTGCCCTCAGTGACCACTTTGAAAAGAAATCAGCTTGATCGAATCCAAAGGGAACAGCATCAACTACATCCGTCGTTGCTAGGTGAATGTCATAATCGAAATTCACTGAGACTTTCTTGTAAGCAGCATCACTATATAGGAGCTTACCGAAGGTACGATGATTGAACTCCTGGTAATAGGGAGACAGCGTTAGCGCCTCGTAGGCCATAAACTCAGGCAAGTTAAGCTCAAGTAGCTTGGTCCAACCAAGTTCTTTGTGGTCTTGCTTGTGATACCTAAAGAATCCCCAACGAATGTTGCGGAAAATACGATCCTGAAGCTCGTCGAAAACCCACGACGTATGCTCAAGTTCATTCGTGGCTGCTCGATAAATTTCACCTCGCCAGAATTCGATCTGTTCTTCTATGCTATTGGTCATGTTGGCTAGTCTCAACAAAGAATTTAACAATGAAGCTACCAATTAGCCAGGCCAACAAAATGAGCAGTACGCCCGCAAATATCAGTACCCAATCAACTTCACCAAGAAGCATGATGCCTACGTAGAACAGCAGTATAGCAATTAGCCATTTCATTGTTCAATCCTCCAAAGGGGTTATGCTTGACCTCAAGTATACGTTCATTCTAGGTGAAATAGTTGGTGCGAAGTGATATAATTCACTTGCTATATGGCAATGGTCGCCATATAATAGGAACATGGTAAACGATACGGAGAAAAAGATGAAAGTACAAGTGCAAGCGACAACTAAAGTTCGCAACCCGGTCGCGCAGAACTTGAACAAGATTAACCGCTGTGTGAAGATGAAAGACCGCAAAAAGGCAGCCAAACGTGGTGAAAGCAAACATCGCCAAGATTTTAATTAAGAATCACCACTCAATAAAAAAGGCCAGCATTGCTGGCCTTTCGTTCATACTCGCTTTGCAATCTCATCAAGTATCCATCCCGCCGATCCAGTGAGTGAATAGTCAGCATACCAGAGATGATCATCAGGGCGCTTGTTTATAGACAGTATGGTCGATCCCCCTCGAGCATTGTTATGCACTAAGCTTGCAAACGGCTCGACAACACCAGACGTACCAATAATGATGTGTAGGTCAGTATTCTGCAGACGAGCATTAGCTGATATCATATTGAGAGGGTCAATCATCTCACCAAACCACACCACGTTTGGACGTGCAATTGATGCACAGCAAGGGCATCCTGGCATAATACCTGGTACCGTATCTTCGAACTTCCCCTTCCATCCACATTTGGCAAAACAACGAGCAGTCTTGATATCACCATGGAAGTGAGTGACGTTTGGACTTCCTGCTCGTTCGTGCAAATCATCGATATTCTGAGTGAATATCACCATGTCTTTCTTCTTGGCGATTTCAGCCAATCCAATATGAGCATTGTTGGGTTGAGCAGCAAGCATGTCAGTGCGCCGATCAACATACCAATCCCATACCAACTGCGGATCACCAGCAAAGCCATTGAGTGATGAAAGAATCTCGGGGTCAAAACGATTCCATAATGAGTCAGGGGTATCACGGAATGTTTGAATACCACTCTCAGCAGAGATTCCCGCACCAGTAAGGACAGTGATTACATTCGCATTCTGAATCAGGCTCACGGCATTGGCAATGTTGGTTTCTTTCATAGGTTGCATGGACTCATAATTGTTGTCAGGATCGCAGTTGATCATATTTTCCCCTTGTGTGATTATATACTCAGTTTATTAATATGATATTTAGTACAGCGGGTATGATGAAAGACCTACATTCGTAGGTCTTTCAATACTGGTTGATTAATTATGCGGTATGTAGGACCATCACCTTGTTAAATTTCATCCACTTATCCACGAATGAACATGTAACCTTGGCATCTTGCAGTTCAACATAGTCAGCAGCTTCAACCATAAATTCCTTCTGGCTGACTATTCCTTTTTCAATCAATAAGTTGGTGATATGCTTTACAAACTCTTGATTGGCGTCGATCAACTGCATCGCCCGCTTATATTCGGCGTGCAATAAATTCTTGATTGCTGGATTGGTTTCATCAAGTTCAGTAATAGAACGAGTTATTTCATTAGGCATGTCTTCCACATAACCAATAATGTCATGAAAGCCATGGTGTCTAACGTACAAACAGGCTAGCTCGGTAGCCTTCCTAATATCAGAAGCTGCACCAATCGTGACATTATCTTTACCAAACACAAATTCTTCAACTGCTCGACCCGCCAACAAAATGCAAATGTTATCCAACACGCCCTTCTTCGTTTGCGCTTCATTGTCGATTGGTGGCAACATATAGCCACCCTGATACGTGGTCAAATTGACCTTAATCTCAAACGGGGCAGTCTGATTCAACAAGGCAAAAACGACCGCATGGCCAGCTTCGTGCACGGAAACCAAGGTCTTAAAGTCTTCTGACGTCTTGCGCTTGCGATTATTCATTTCCAATTCTACTGGAAACAGTTCCGTCATACTATCGGCGGTTGCAACCATGCTGCGTTTATCACTACTGATCGACAATTTAACTGAAGTGATTTCATGCTCAACAGCCCAGAAGGTGATATTTACCAACAAGTTACTGAAGATCTTATGAATTGAAGAAAATACGGGACGGGTGCCCTGCGTGGGAAATACTGAGTTATCATAGATCTCATCAAGTACAGACTGATCAAGTTCAAATTTAATATCTGATACTTCAGTCATCTCAGCCATGTACTTATGGCAAGTATGCGAAATCAATTTCTGATAAGACAACTTACTCATTGATGGATAGATAACGTGATTATTACCCAATCTGGAGATCTGTTCAGGTCGGAAACGCTTTAACAAGCTTTCCTTAATCACATTGGTTGAAATGTTTTTGGTCAGCTCATGATAAAAGTCAGCATCAGTATCCGAATCATCCGTACTGGTCGCCCCAGTAAATGCATTATCCAAATTACCAGAAACAAAAATGACCAATTTAGAATAATCAATTTCCCAAGAAGTCCTAGATTCCCTGACGGTGTCAAATGCTTGCATGATATCAGAAGACGTCCAATTCATGATTGCTTGAATACTATCTGACAAGCGCAAAAGCTTCTTGAGACTTTTGGCTTCATAAGGCCGCATAACGGTCTTAGCCACTTTCTTTTTCTCGACTGCGGGTTCACTGGCATCAATCGGCGTAAACTTACCACTATCGAAATCATGCTGAAGCAACATCATTTCAACAGAATCAAAGGTAGACGAGTCCGATGAAAACTTACCATCGCTAAGCAGCGTCCATACATCTTGGTAGCGCTCAACTTTCACGTCGTTACCCATGTCATCAACTGTACGGAATCGCTGGATTTCATCCAGTAACAAGATACCAGGCATCCCTTCTTCAATTGAAGATTGCGATAGAATGGAAGACAGGGTATTTGACCAATAGCCACCCGCCGACCCGCCATCCATCTGCACTTCAACAAACTTGTCGTTCTGACCAAGCAGCGATACGATTCGACGGACCAATTGAGTTTTGCCAACGCCAGTCATTCCCCAAAGGTTAATAATGACGGGTCGGGTGATCAATTGTGGGAAGATATACCAAGCTGACATCGAATCCAGTACTTTGTCGATGATGTCATCGAGACCAAAGAATTCATGTTTCAGTTGAGTGGAAACGTTTGCCAGAATGGCACGCTTTGATTCGATTGAAGCTTTATCTAGAGCCATGTGGGGAATCCTGTTATTAAGCCATAAGTATAACAGAACTTCGCCAATCCAAAACAGATATGGCAAAATAGACTTGGTTGCACAGTGCTATAGAATAACCACATATAGAGAAGTGGCAATCAAGCCACTCAGAGAAATTATGGCCCTATCAAAATCTGAAGCAGGAAAACTTGGCAATGTAGCATCCAAAGCCGCAAACGCCAAACGTAAAGAAGAAGCAATTGTCGCATATGAACTAAATCCAAATAGATGCGTTCATTGTTCAGAACCGATATCATATGCAAAACGAAATCTAAATAAGTTCTGTTCTAAATCATGTGCGACTACATTTAATAATCCATTAAAACCAGAAAAGACTGACAAGATCAATAGCATCTGTGAACAATGTTCCTGTTCATACCGACATAAAACAGAGAAGAATCGAACATTTTGCAGTCAATCGTGTTATCTAACCAACCAAAACGAACAGAACATGAAAAAGATTATCGAAGGAACATGCAGTGGTCCAGTGATCAAGCGATATCTTATTGAAAAACATGGCAATGTCTGCTTGGATCCATTGTGTGCTTGGGATTTCAAGAAAACCCCCATCAATGTGGAACTTGAACACAAGGATGGTAATTCATCTAATAACAAAATTGAAAATTGTACATTACTATGCCCAAACTGTCACAGTTTGACTGATACGTACAAGGGTAAAAACTTGGGGAAGGGACGCAGTACTTTGCGTAAATTGAAAGCTGCTGAACTACAGAAGAAACAGTAGAAATGACGAAGAGCAACTATTGAAAGTTGCTCTTCGAGTCTAAATTTATGGTGCCGACTGCCGGGATCGAACTGGCCACATCCTGATTACAAATCAGGCGCTCTACCAAATGAGCTAAGTCGGCGCACCTTATACTACGGGTTAGTTACATAAAAATTACAAAAGATCGACTGGGTAACAAAGCATTCCAGCTCACCATCTTCGCAACGTTTATTTACTACATTTCTATTTATAATCCTTGCGGATTTCTAAACAGATCACACATGATACAATCACTTGTACCATACGTCAAGTATTTTATATCAAATACTGTTTCAAACTGGATAGTTTGTGCCGAGTTTTTTGCGTTATCGTTTGTGTCTCATAGCAGGTTGCCTTATCCACCAACGTTCCAGCATCACTTACGCAATACCAGGGGTGACCTTATCAACAAGCTTACACGCACAAACTAGTTGGTTTCTACCAACACTATTTCGAATTCTGGCTATCGAACTGCCCTCCACTCATGCGAGTTTTCGGTTGAGAACCTAGTTGGCCCGACTAATCATTAAAGATTAAAATCATCCAACATTTTCATTGGGTTAATTGCTGTACCTATCCAAACAAGCCCCTTGCGGGTACATGCCTTGAAACTATAACAGGATTGGGGTTTACCTCTCTTTAAGCTATTACCAGTATATCTCATAGCCGATCTCGTTCGCGAGCATATGCAATTTCTACTGCCACTATCTCTATCTTAACACCGCAAGCACTCGGTAGAGTTTGCTATCAAAAGCAGCATACGGATTATAGAGCTTTCTCTATAGTAAGTTTTTGGTTTGCTGTACCAATCCTAACGATAAAACATCAGTGCATCTTGCGATCTACTAATGTTCTAACAAGCCTCTATTCTAACAAGGTTACCAAACTAGTCAATAACCTTATCAAAATAATTTCAACAGATGTTGCAAAAGCAAGAACCATCTTTCGATGGTAAACGCAGATGCTACCACTTTCGTGATAGCGATTGCGCTCATCTTCTTTGTGTTTGCCAATTATGGCAAATAGGTAAATTCAAGTCAATAAGTATCGTGAGATATCTACTAACTGCCATCCGTCCTGGCCTTAAGACGGAGCCCCACTTATATCACACCACAAACTTTGTTGATTGCAGAAGTGCCACACATGCCATATTACAGGAATGCTAAAACCGGCGCAACTGTAACTAAATGTATTTATACATACAAATCCCGTGGGTACGATAATACAAGTTGTTTTACTCCGTAGTGGGTGTCATAAATATATCCGCCACAACGGGAAGGCCCTGTGTGGCATTAGGAGAAAATATATGGCTAATGTAAAAAACTTTGGCTTGGAAGGCGTAGCTTCCTCAGTTCAACTGGGTAAGGGCGGCGCTAATTTGGTAGCCGATTCAGGTAAGATCGCAGCTAAGACAGCCGATGGCTCAGCTCTGACTAACTTGGAAGCCGCCGATCCAATCGCGTTACAAGACGTAGTTACGATGAATTACCTGGATAATCAAACAGGTATGACTTTTAACTTGGGTACACCAACAGACAACGGTCTGGCTTCAGGTGCGGTTCCTTTGACTAGCACAACTACCGTTACAAACGCGGTTGATAAGTTGAACGAAATTCTGGGTAAGTTGGTTCCAACTGCCCCAGCAAATTTCCCAGGCGGTCAGACTTTGACTGTTACTGGTACTTTACCGTTCTTGTTGGCAAGCGGTGCGGTTCCTAACAACACAGCAGGCGGTACGTTGCCAGCGGTTGCAGGTGCGTCAGTTCCACGAGTAACAACAGCAACGGTTTCAACAGGTACAATTGGCGACAATGGCACAACGAACTTCGTTGGTCCAGGCGACAGCGGTACTGTTCAAGCACGGGTTAACGGCACAGTAGTAGATTCACAAGTAATGACAGGTGGCGTAAGCAAGGCATCTGGTGTTTTGCGTATCAGCAATGATGCAGCATACCCAGCAGCAACACCAGGTTTCTGGTACAGCTTCCGTGCAGCAATGAACGGTGCATCAGTAACTCAAGGTTGGAACCGTTTGTCATTGAACGACACAGCAGCTAGCGCAACAGCTGATGCATTTGTAGTTGTTGACAACTTGACAGCTACTCCAGTAGTTTCAAGTGGTACTGTTGGTCAGTCAACATTGGGTACAGTAGCATACTCATCAAGCGTTCCCCATTACAACACTGGTGGAGCATTAGTTGCTAGCTTCAACGCAACTAACATCGCTGGTGAAACATACGTAACTGGTAACGTGTTGACTCTGACTCCATCAGCTGGTGGTATTTTCACTACTGCTGGTTTTGCAGCAGGTGCAGGTGGTTTGCCTAACCCAATCGCTCGTCAAACAACATCGTTCAATGCAACTAACTTGGCATTGCCAATTAACGGTACTAACGTGTTCGCAGCAGGTCGCGTAACAGCAACAGCATTCAATCCAAATGGTAACGGTTCAGCAACTTTCGGTCCAACGATCCTGGTTATGAACGGTGTACAAGCAGGTAAGATGTATGAAATGGCCATCCCAGTATCAATCGCAGCAAACGGTGGGCCAGCAGTAACAACAGCTCAACGTGTGATTATGGGTAACGGCGACAATCCAGCAGACAACAAATCAGCGTTGACAACTGGTGACTGGGTGTCCTCAGCAGCATTGAACGCATGGGATGCAACAGTAGTTGGTGGTGTTCTGCAGAATGATCTGAATGACTACAGCACATGGTTGCCAGCTGGTCCAACATTGACAACACAGAATGCAACACAGTACGTTACATTCTTCATGCGTCGTACAGCAGTTTCAAAGTTTGACATTGCAGTAACTGGTTCATATGCTGGTATGTGGGTTAAAGCAGTTGGCTTGACAGAAGCAAACACAGTATCAGCTAACGGTTGGTACACAATGGGTTCATCATACACCGGTTCTGGTTTCCCAGGCGATACAAACGGTGGTAATGGTTCATTGGGTTGTGCTTTGGGTGGTAACGCTCCAGTTGGTAGCGGTACTACTCCAGTTACTGGTTCTTACACTGCCACATTTGGTACTTTGAGTTCCACAAATGCTACGAACAATATCATCATGGTTCGTATCAAGTTGACAGCAGGTCAGTCCATCTCTGCACTCAGCTTTGTTCCACCTACACACTAAGGAGATTAAAAAATGGCTATTTTAGATTCAAGCAAAGTCGACCTTATGTGGAAGAAGCTGCAATTTGGTGTTGCTAAAACCGACACTGCCGCGGCAAAAAGTGGTTCAAACGAAACAACACCATCACCATTGCCAGTTTATGCCAATAACATTTGGGCACAAGCAGCTTTGATTCCAGGTATTCCACCAGCATCAACAAGTGGCGTAGTTAAGAATTACACAGGCGCGGCACGTATTGCATCAGTTGAAAATACAACTTCAACTTTGAATGCAACATGGATGACAAACGTAACAAATTGGGTTCCAGCTTCATTCGGTTCCAATTACGCCGTTGCAGTTTATGTTGGTGATCCACAGACAACTGGTGTCCAGATTTTCCCAGACACCACAAATACTGAGTACACATTTGACTATCAAGCAGGGGTGTTGAACTTCCCTAACAGCTTGCCAGCTAACATAACAAATGGCATTTATGTCACAGGTTATCAATATGTTGGTACACTGGGTTTGACTGGTGCTGGTGCTGGTGTTAAGAGTCAAGTGGTTGCAACTATCACTGCTCGTAATGCAATCACAGGTATGGCTACTGGCGACTTGGCATACGTTACTGATGCTAGTGGTATTCCATCCGATGCCGCTCCAGGCCAATATGCAGTTTATATGTGGACAGGTTCAGCATGGACGGTTATTGCAACACAAGACTCAGGTGCAGCAGATGACAAAGTAAACACAGTTTCTTTGACTTCAGCTTCAACTGGTACGGTTGCTCTGAGTGTTGCAAGAGCTGGTGCAACAGTGACTTCAGTTCAAGTCAATGTCGGCACACTGTTTGATGGTACATTCGCGGTATCAGTTGGTACGTCAGCAAGTAATGCATTGCTGATTGACACTACTGAAAGTGACTTCCAGACAACTGGTATCTATCAATTGAATATGTCTTTGATGGTTTCCCCATCAGCTGCAACACAATTGAATGTTTACGTTACAGGAACTGCTACAGTTGGTGCAGCAACTATCACCGTAACATATGCCTGATTTTAGGTAAGTAGGTAAAACAAGAGGGGAGCTTAATTGCTCCCCTTTTTCATTGTCACTTTTTACACACCGCATTGAACACTTGTTCCCACAATGTATCTGGTTCAATGTCGTATGATTCACCATTTACTGGTAAATATTCATACGAGTCAGTTAATCGATCTCGAGTTCCGCTCTTTTCAGTCCGCATTTTATGATTATGACAATCAAATGTGGTCAAAATCATTTGATCCATTAATTCACCATCGGCACTGGATGCATTTTGTTTCCACCAAGCTCTACGACTAACTCCGTCGATTACGACACTACTTGAATCGTAATACAGACTGATATTGGAGTGATGATAATGCATAGGGCCGGTAGCCCTACCAGGTGCGTGACCAACCCAGTCGTCCAGGTGTCGATCAATCAAAGTCCATTCGGCTGAATGTGCTGCTAATGGAAGCAGCATAACAAAAATAAGTAGCTTTTTCATATGAACCTCACTGAGTTTGATGTCATATGATATGTTCATGTGGTTATACTATCAAGTGCTTATTCCCTTTTTCATTGGAAAGATAACTTAAATTGAACGGCAAGAGCGGTATCGTCGATATCGACAACCAAATAAGTTTTCATATCCTTGGGATTTAATTTATAGCGAGGAATGCAAATGAACGATCGCCATCCAAAACCGCTGCGATATGATATGTCGTGTATAGAATTTGATTCTATTTTATCAGTCAATTGCCCTAGCATAGTTGCCAACCACTGGTAAATGTGCCAACTGCCTGGATCACTATAGGCACCGCCATAATACCAGATAGTAGGTCCTATATTTTGTTCTAACCAAGGTATAGTGTCACCCAACGGACGATTGCTAGTTAACGTAAAAATGGTATTCATTTACATCTCGATTAGCTTGAATCGAATCATGTTTGAATCTGTTTCATCACCAGTGACATCGATGGCATAAAAGAACTGGCCATTCGTACGCACATTCGCGATGTTGTCGTCATAACAAAACAGTACACGCACAATCGACCAATCATCACACAATACTCGCTCAATTTCGGCCACTCTAGAGATTGGCATATCAAATCCAAAATGAGATTCAAACTGTGCTTGATATCGATTCACGTACAGATCTCGCATCTCTATCCAAGCATCTTGCAAATGTTGTTCAAAGAATTGATATCCGTAATGAGCACATTGAAATTCTCTTACCAAAAAGCCTATTTCATCCTGTAGCCAGTTGTCAAGCTTTTCAAAGAAGCCATGCTCACTTTCGTAGTCTTCGTCAATTTTGAGTAGGTATGTCATACCGCGTATGGTATATTCATCCAGCATAGTAAGCAAGCACGTTCTACTGGCCAAATGACGCACCATACGATAGTTGATAGTAGCTTGACGTGGGTATTTGAATGGTATGATGGTCCCTCTAGGGGACCATCCTTGCAACTTGGTGAAGCTATTCGAAGCTTACAGCTTGATGTCCGTGGAACCGAACGACAAGTGCGATACCTTGTCAACCAGCTTGCGGCTGATGTACACGAGCTTATCGACCAGTACTGTCAGGATACGCTTGAACACAAGCGACAGAATAGTGATAGGCCATTCAAACACAGCGCTGGTCAGAATTACCTTACCACGCAATGCACGCGGGGGCAACATATCAGCCATAGTAGCGTCAATGTATTCTTGCGCCTTAGCAACAGTCGTACCTTCGAGATCATGCATCGTGTAACCTGGCACACGATTGTTATACGAGTTACCAAAGATTGCGCTTGAATTGCGCGACACTACTTGCAGTTGCAACACCTTACGAGCGAAGTCGTCAGTAACAGTTTCGCCAGAATTTGCACCAAACAGTCGACGAACGACTTCAGTCTTGTGTGCAGCAAATGCCACTGTGTCATTCAGCGTGTTCAAGACAAAATCACGATACTTGGTCTTGGCATGCATACAGTAGAAAATCCAGTTCACAAACGATACGACCAAACCAACGATCAAATATCCAATTACCGGCTTTGCAATACCAAGCACCAATCCGCTTGTAGCAATGTACGACAGGAAGTCAGTCTTGAAAATAAATCCAATACCGAGAATCGATACAACCATGGTGACAAACGACGGACCATATTGTTCACGCGAATACGTTGCGATCGAAATGACCAGAAACAGAAGGAACACGGCAGTAGCAGCCCATTCAATCATTGTGAAAGCGAAGAGACCCGCCAGAAAACCTGCAAACATGTGAAAACCTCTTGAAGTTGTTATAGGAATAAAGCTGTGCCAATTAAACTATGGCAACTTCAAGCAGTCAAGCATTAATTTTCAAACGCCGGATGGCTAGACACCACCTTTCGGTGGTGTTTTTGCCATGGTAAACAACTACAGGAGATAATCTTGGTGCCTAACTCTGACCCAAGATTACTATCATATCGTCAGGTAGTCAAGCGTTCTTTCTTAGAACAGAGTAAGTGACGTTCCACATTCACTGCAGAACTTGCTTCCTGCTTTGTTCACTCGACCGCACGTGATGCATGCTGGCTTAGTCTTAACTGTTACTGGAGCTTCGACCTTCTTACCCTCTGGGCTCTCACCCAAGAGCTTCAACACAATAATGTGCTTCTGGGGTTCAACAGCAAACCAACCGACCGTGGTGAACGTCTGGTCGCTATGACCACCTGGTACCGTAATACCAGCCTCATTTGGGGCTGCACTTGGTGTAGCGTCTAATGAATTCAAATCTACTGATGACTGAGCAGTAAACACACTGTTGGTTGAAATCGTATTAGCGGTAACAGTTGCGGCCGATGCAGTAGCCATTGTTGGAGCTGCATTCATTGAACGCATAGCTGAACCCTTATACGCAGGAGAACTGTTGGTCATAGTATTCATTGACCCGCAGTAGTCATTACCATAAGTCTGAGTTGTCAGCACACCACCCAGTGTATATCCGTTATTCCAATATGGAGCTGGCGGATAGATCTTTTCGAATTGAAACTCAACACGAATAAAGCCATCATCAAGCTTGGAACCACGATGTTTTTCAATATTAGCTGTACGTTCGATGAACTTGAATTTGTTGCCTTCCTTCAGGTTTCCCTTCTTGATAAAGCGTTCAATTTCAACTTCGGTATGGCCATTTACCACCAAGAAAGAATCTTCGGTTGCATCTGTACCATCTATCCAGATACGAACTTGAGCACGACGCGAATCCATATTCTTGATCAGAATAGAATATTCTTTACCAAAGGGAAGAAATGCGGTGTCCTTAACTTCACGGAGAACTTTTTTGTCGGCCTTGATGGCGACGATGAGATTTTGATTAAACATGATTTTTCTTCTAATTTTAACGGCATACAGAGTAGATGCCCTTGTTTTAACTCTGTTTAGTGTTGGGCTGTTTGACCCAACGAAGCAACTATAGCATTTGTATTTCTATAGTGCAAATCTATTTATAACTGGCAGGAAATATATTTGTCAATCACTTGCCACATTGTGTAGAACTGGCAAATTGGTGCTATACTTTGTTACCAACTACAGCAAGGGAGCTACAAAATGAAATTCCAATTCGCACAAAGCGCACGCACTATCGAATCGTCCAAGGTTACGGAATTTGCTGTTGTGCAAGACAACCGTACCAAAATGGTAACGATCATCCAATACGAAGGTCGCAACGGCCCCCAGGAAATCTCGTTCCTCAACGGTATCGAAGCAACGCTGAATACCCGTGGTCGTTACGTGCAAGCTAAAAGCGCTCGCGAAGACTGCGCAAAGATCCTGAAGGATGAACCGGTAGCAGTTGAAGCAACCGTCGATGCAGCTAATTCCCCGGATGCAGCAGACGCAGCATAAGCAACAAAGCATTGAACAAAGGCCCCTACAATGTAGGGGCCTTTTGCCATACTCAAAAGTTATTGCCTAAAGTCTTTGCGTTCTGCAACATCACATCGAGTGTTTCGTAAGTACGCACGCCATAACGATTGCAAACAATATCAACATTACCCTTGCGCCAAAACCCATCTGGGCAGCTCACCAAGAGCTTTTCAGGACTCCTTGCTGCTACGATACCAAGCTCCAGTAAAGTAATTGGCGACTGCGAGTCAGGGGCAAAGTACATCAACACGTAGTCGGCCTTCTCAATGTGCTCAAGCTCCCAGTTTACCTGTACATTGAATTCTGGCGAATCAATCTCTTGTGCCCATGATGAGTCCCAATTCTCTCGACGAGGATTGTAGATCACACTTGCGTTCGCACTCAGTATGTCAATTGTATAAGCTTGCCAATCGACTGAATTGCCCATGTCAATAGTGCCAGCTAGAAAGAAAGATGGCAAAGATGCATGCACGGGTTTTTGGAAAAAGCAGGGAGGGTATTTTATGATAGCGTTCATTTTTTATTTTATTTATGTGAAGCCAGAAGGCTAGACACCACCTTTCGGTGGTGTGTTTGCCATGGTAAAGCCAACTTCAGGAGGAACTACATGGTAAAACAACGGGATAGTTGTTTTGTGTTATTCATTTCACCAGAAGTTACACATTCTTCTGTGCAGGAGGTTATAGGTCCCGCGCTTCTAGTTTTTGTAAATGCTGCACCTATCCCAAAAAACCTTTTACTACAATATTACTGGATCCACATTTTTTGACCAGTGCGTTTACCAATTTCGCCATATCCAGCTTGCGCTGAATAGTAGGACTTGAACCTACAGCATACCGGTTCCCTTTGAATTGTGGCAGTAGGGATCCAAAATCTTTACAACTTCAATTCTTTTAAACAATATTGAAAAAGCGGGGTTGGTGCGCCTCTCCAACTTGACCGATAGGGTCTACACAGTAAACTGTGCCAGGTCCCGTTAGTCCATCAACAGCGCGGTTTCGCTACCGCATTCCCGCCATTTCAATACTGTATTACTGGATGCACATTGGTTTCTATAGCAAGAAGTTGACTGCTGTAGGCATCCAAAACCTTTACAACTGCAATACAACGGGATGACTTTGTTTGTCGGTCGCCTTAAACCACTCAGCCACTAAACGATAAACTGTTTAGGTGGGATTCGAACCCACGGAGTATATTTCAACTCAACTGATTGTAAGTGTTGCTGCATGCATCCCAAAAATCTGCCCATTTTCTTAACATGTAAACGGATGACTGGGGAACATCGTTTACAAGTACCACCCTAGAGGAGTCGGTGACACGCAGCCTATAGTTCCTCGAACTCCTTTCGGAAAGGCCTCAGCTTATCTCTATATGCGTAGGAAGCTTTACCCTACTGCATAAGATGATCACTAGGTGCGTCTGATCATACGCGGCGTATTTACTGCACCCATCCTTTTCAGGTCGCCATCAGCAAAACAAAAAGCGAGACACCCGGTTAATTCCAGCTACCTTGCCTTACCAGCAAGTCTACTGTAACGCCCCTTCGGAGAGCGCTGTGTCCTGCTTACTGCTCTGCTACCTTATCGCTATATTAGTGCCATTGCTGTTACGCGTCAAGCACTTATTCACCTTTATTTTCATTCACAAGCCGCAATACTTTTTGCCAATTATGAAATGTATAGTGCTCACAATTGTCGGCGCCATATTCAATACGATCTGACTGCCACACAAAAATAGTACCGTGATCTTCAATAGTGGGAACGTCAGGCTTCACGATCTTAACCACTACACCTTGGTGCCCCCAAAGATCAACTACTTCGTCACCCAGCTTTAATTCATGTTCATTCATTTCTATTTCTCTATAACTGGTTGCACATTTTTTAAGACCGCTGCTCTACCAACTGAGCTACCTTGGGTTTCCCCAAGGAGTGGACTCGAACCACTGACCCGCGGTTTGGGTAGGGTGTGCTGCTGTAGGCAACCAAAACTTGGTGCATCAGGTAGGACTCGAACCTACGACCTCTCGCGTTTCCCTGATTGCTCAGGTACTAAGCGTGCGCTCTGCCAACTGAGCTACTGACGCAAAACTTTATTACAGATAGCAGTCAGTCCGTCAAGGGGACCTGTCTCGTATTTGAATGAAAGGGTGCGACCGCTATCCTTCAAAACGTCTAGACTACCATCTGTGATAAAGTTTAATGCATTATGGCTGCTCACTGTCCCATGGTTTTCTCTGGCCAGTTACTTACCAGGTTGCTTTCCCCAGCTATTCACCTTACGAGGGTGCCAGCTAGGGCTAAGGGGGCATCACCACACCTTAGGCAAGTCGACTGCACATTAGTTCATTTGATTAACGCTTGCAAACATTAAACAAACTTACCTTTGCACATTGTGAGCAGCCATAATGCATCAAAACACTAGATCATCCTGCGCTTTGAACGCAGTTAATCGCCGCTTTGCCTATTGTGAACCGCCGTAATTGAATACGTACAAGGGCGATTCCAGTTCACAACAATGATCTAGCTTACAACATTATACATCACGCGTCGTATCAGTGACGACTGCACCTTTGCGTGATCACCAAATTGCCATAACAGTGGGTGAGACTGCTACGCGGTACCAGGTCAGGAGATATTCCGCTGGTCATCCAATGGTGCTAGATACCCCAAGTGCTTTCGCACCCCATTGCTCGTTACTACTGCTTTATTTTACGCTCTACTAGCACAGATTTAGCCCACACTAGCACGGATTCAGGCCGACGACATCAAGCGTAAAACAAAGCAAGCAACTACATTGTTGGTTCAGAGAAGAGAATCGAACTCCCGTATGCAAGTCAATCAAGAGAGCCCGGGCTCGACGTGATCGAACAAACAACCGCATACCCTCAACAGCCTTACGACTGCGCCATAGGCCCTGCATAGAAACTCTGTTTGAGGAGCACACTTAATCCCCCTACCCTCTATATCGTCCATGCTGTTTATAGCAGACATCAACTAGTTCGACGGTGAGGAGCGTGCTTTTCAAACATGTTTCATTTACCACATATCTATTCTGCTTTCATATGAACAAGCAGTCAAGCATTTTTCTTCTGTAATTCTGCAAGCTCCACCGCGTGTCTAATTCTGAGCAAATCTTCCTCGAACCCGTCGGTGATAACTTTTGTACCTGGCACATCAATTGCCGCAAGATACTCCGCGATCGCTGCAACATCACCACCAAACTGGTGATCAATCCATTTGATCTGAGCTTGAATCAACTTTCGAATCACATCACTCTTAGTGTTCTTCGCATCAAAAGCAAGCTGCCGTACCTTATCATCCAGATCAGCTGGTAAGTGAACAGAACGTAATACTGGTGGTCGTTGCATTTTATTTCCGAATAAAAAGTATTACGATACACTGTAATACATGAAGTTTGTTGCTCTCAGTTGCTAGCTGAAAAGGGCCCAGAGACTGTTCACGCGCGATTTCGCTACGCTGCGAAATATTATGAACCGACATTTCCCTTTACACGCCCCGCTTCAATAGCTTGATCCACGCGACGAGCAACAAACTTCATATACTACTTTGGAGCGGCGAGGCACGTTATGTGGTACCATCTCTCCTTTTTTTGGCACCTGCAGATGCCAGAGCGCTTTTACATTTAAGCTACCGCCGCATCATCTACCACAGAAGCTATTGTGCGTTCATCTTCACTTGCAGTCAAGCACAACTTACCAACTAGTCAGCTAATATGGTTAACTTCAATTCAAAAGCTAATGCTGGGTCTTCATCCTGTATTTCAACATAGACAATAGGCTTTTTAAGCATCGAATCGCGTTTGTCCCACATATAATAAACGACGAATTGGTCACAATGCTTACCCATTAAACCAACGACATTGTCCCACAAATGCGTGGCATTTCCGTTACTGCGTCGATTGAAATCTTCCTTAAACGCAGTCCAAGCAGCACTGTCGTGGTGATTGGCCGACAGAGTCTTTATGTCCGAGTCTCGCAACCCGTAATGATCGCGAAGCAAATTAACAAGCTCAAATACACTTCCAGGACTGGTGTTTTCCATCGAACCAGCAATCATCATCATGACCAATCTCCTTACAGATACTGCTCTTGTTCGTACGTGATAACTTCGGCGCCATTTTCATCAAGGTGCTTCTTGATTGCGGCGAGTGTATCGAACTTGCCATCCGCATGCAGATCATAGTCGGCATCGTACTCTTCACGCACTTTGTCGAAGATCGATTGCGCAAGCAGTGTCGCAAGGGCTGCGGATAAGCCTTCAGGCGCTCTTGCAACAACTAGGGTTCCGTCAATACTGGAGAAGTCAATCACCATGGCAACAACTGCATATCCCATTGCACTCATTTACTACTCCTTGACTATTACTATAATCAAATGATAAGTTCACGTTCATTTGACGTCAAGCTCTTTGTGTCAAGTTTGCAGCGTGTTGGTATCTGAACCGTGATCAGTCTGTTCAAGAATTGTGGCGAGCGTAGTCAAATTGTTTGCCCACGGCAACGATTGTATTGAAAGCACGTAAGTACTTGGTGTTAAACTATCACCGTGAATGACTTCCCATTCAAAGTCTATATCTTGTTCAATACACCATTTGATTGCTGGCTCAAGCTGCTCTTTCATCAACACTTGAATGTCAATTGTCGATGTGATTACGCTAGCTCTACTGCGGATAGTCCATTTGCTCATTTTATTTTTATTTTAGGACAAAAAGATCCCAGAGCGCCCATCCTATCCTCCGGGGACGGCGGATAACGGGAACATGCTCTGGGTTGACAGATTATGTCGAATTACTGGCTTTTGAAGGTCGGATAGTGATAACGAGGAGAGTAAACTCACTACCCCAAGAACACAAGGGCTCTTGTCTTCAGTTCCTAGTATGCTACTTTAGCAGCGAAATTGCAAGTACATCAGTAACCAGGTTCATCAGCACAATGAAAACATTAGCTATTTGTAATATTATTACTGTGTCGTTTCATCATGACCGTTGTTGGTCTTCCAGAAGTCAATGATCCGAGCATAGGCCGCTATTCCTATAATTAAAAAAAGCAACCAGCCACCAATGATTGTTCCGTAGCCCATGATCGGTGTCCTATTTGAATTAGTTGACAACCAGATTCTATAACATGGCAATAAAAACTTGCAGTAATTTTTAACTGTTAATCAAGCTGTTAAAACAGATGTTGCATTTGTTACTGATGGCTCAATGAAAAAGAACCATCTTAATTTCGTAAGATGGTTCTTAGTTGAAAGCTTTTATGCTAGTGAGGCATTTAATCGGAGACACAGAGCCACTATTTCATATTCAACTGATCCTCTCGGATTTTTCAGTGCAAGCACCTAGAAGAGCATACTGTGGTTGTTGCTTGTCCACTCCTAGACAGCCACCACGCTGTCATTCTATAATCGAAATTAACCAGTGTCGTCACGACATATGGCAAAGTGTATTGGGGTCCACGTCTTATTAGGTCGTGGCTGGCAGTCTTTGCGTTAGGAGTTCCGTATTAGCGTGCAAGCTTCAAGATACTTTTCCCCTGACTGGCCTTCACCGCGTGCTGCTTAGAACCTTGCACGGCTCATACTACAAGCAGTTGTCTCAGCGGTGGCACAAGATCGTTACTTGAATCGAAATGTGATACGTGCTCGATTCATATCGTACGGCGAAAGCTCAACCGTAACTTTGTCACCAGGTAAAATACGAATGTAATTCTTCCGCATCTTTCCAGAAATATGGCCAAGTACAATGTGTCCCGTTTCCAGTTTTACCCGGAACGTTGCGTTCGGTAAATTCTCAATTACTTCACCCTGCGCTTGAATCACATCATCTTGTTTCGCCATACATTTCCTATAGTGGTTAGCCGACAATCACGCCAGCAATATCAAGCGCATGTTCAAAGTTGCGCTTGGCTTGTAAATATTCTTGTGCTATTTCTTTCAAATCTTGATTGTCAGTAATCTGTGCCGCACCGTATGCAAAATCAGAAAGTTCAAGCGGGGCACCATCGTAATCACCAACAAATTTATCTAAAGTCATATCACTGTAATTGTTGCGCCAACACGGAGTGGAGTAATTAGCGCGGGAAACATTTCTCATCCACCATAGCTAGTGTTTCGTTATCGCTAGCAACGCTTCCGTTTATAAGGGTGGTGAGTTGCCCGTTTATTTGCCATCCTCTTTTACTACCAGTAAGGCGATGGCGTCCTTACTGAAGAGCATGGATCTTGGAAAGCTTAGACCAGCTACTAGCGGTGATGTGTACTACTCTTCCCTCAGCTATTGCTAGCTACCGCCCAAAAACTGGAGCAAGGGGCTGGATTCGAACCAGCGGGTTTACAGCTTTGCAAGCTGTTGCCTTGGACCACTCGGCCACCCCTGCATTAACTTGTGCTTCCTACCTATTTAGCTATGATACTTTTGGTGCGCCAAACAGTCAACAGATTTTTGATCTGGCTTAAAATTCAACGGTACTGTTGGTAACATGGCCGGCACTATCAACAGTGGTGACACATTTGGCGGTATCAGTTGTAACTATATAGCCAGTGATAACTGCGCCGTCAACAACCGTTTTGACCGGCCAGTTATGAAACTCCACTTGTTTATTAGGATGACTAGCCACCTCACAAGCACTTTGCAAATAAAAAGTAATGTTCTGCTGCTCTGCATCCGTGGGAGCAGACCTTGCTTTAGTGCAAGCAAATGCACCAATGACCACCAAACATGCGCCAACCACACTCAACAACACAAATCTAACAGTATCTATTTTCATTTCGATTCTCCAGAATCCGTTTCATTCATAAAATGGTAACAGCATTCTTCGAAGAACCATAGATGATTGGCGTAAGTGGTTTTACTTACTGCTGCACGTTTACGGGCTTTTCGCCAATTGCTTTTTGCGCGTTTACCTGGATGGTAACTGGTACCAAATCAACAAGCATTCTATCAACATTTGGAATACCTGACTCACTTAATTCGGCAAAATCATAATGGCATGAATGCGTATTGCTGGGCTCCCGAGGATTGATCGATATCACCTCCAAAGCAACTACTAGCCCAGTTCGTTTATTAAAGACTTCATCTAATTTGAAGTCCTGTACAAACATCATATCTGTTGGATGAAGCTGAGTTAACACCGCACTGCACATCTTTCTAAGACTAATCAGTGCTCGTTCATTAACATTAACACTAACTGATTGTGCATTCGCAGCTGAACACATCACAAGCATTACCCCAACTGCTAAGGCTTTTTTCATGTGGTCCTCCTACATTGATATAACTACAAGATTACAGCAGTTAGGTTTGATGTAGTGGCAACTTCTTGCGTACTCTTAGTATCAGTTCATCTCCTTCATTTATCACCTCCATTTCAAGTTCTTGATCTTGCCGTACTTGAAATTTGGTAACCACTTCATGGGGAATACGAATCGCTAAGCTATTACCCCAGCGACGAACTGATACCTTGATCTTTGTAGCAATAGGCATAGGCTTGTACCAGAGCTTCATGGTACTGATGGCAATACTAGTTCAGTACCTAGTTCATAAAACAAATGAGCGCCTCTTGGACGCTCATTTGTGACTAAATGTACGGACGGCAACGATCACGTGATCGTGAAGAACTTCGCTTTGAACGTGTAACGGCATTGAAACGGTAATCAGCTTGCATCCAGCGGGCTCTTCGCCTCACGGGACCATGATCTATCTGTTGGTGAAGAAATCCAAAGAATCGAAGTTTGAATTGCTTGTTTAAGGGCAACACTGTGCCAGTATCGTGATCCTTAGCAGGTTCACTACTAAATCGTTCCTTAATGTTGCTCCACACCGTCCACCCTTTATGCTTCGAACTACCGGCTCGAGCTAACGATGCTTTATATCTGAACTTCTTTTGGGCCGAGTCTGGACAGAGATAAAAGCTCATCTCCGTTTCTCATCAAATGCGTCACACAAGGCTTCATCGGTGGGACGTTGCCAGCCTACAATTTGACCAGTTTCGATATCAACTTCAAATGCGATGTCATCACCACCACCAAAGCCCAAACCTGATTTCATATAGTCAGGCTCAGTATCG
>Ga0209888_1000108_pt1 | contig 55715 bp, 50 predicted proteins | sample OrgsoiDNA_201059_FD_185807 | JGI IMG/M metagenome (GOLD analysis project Ga0209888, IMG submission 185807) | Permafrost soil microbial communities from the Arctic, to analyse light accelerated degradation of dissolved organic matter (DOM) -... | ecosystem: Environmental > Terrestrial > Soil >...
GCGGTATCGGCATCCCGGTGTTCATCAGCAACATCGATGCCGTCGACCAGCGCGTCAAGGGCTATGGCAGCAACCCGTTGGGCGGTTTCATGGGCTACATGTTCGCCGAGCAGGTCTGGCTGGACGCTTGATGGGCTGCCCCGGGTTTTGCCCGCGTTGCATTGCAGGAGGAGAGGGCGATGAATAGCAACACACTGTGGCTGATCGGCCGGCGGCTGGGCGCCGCGATCGTGACCTTGTTGATTGTCTCCATGGTGGTGTTCGCCATCACGGCGGTACTGCCGGGGGACGCGGCGCAACAGTCGCTGGGGCAATTCGCCACGCCGGAACAGGTGGCGGCCTTGCGCCTGAAACTGGGGCTGGATCAGCCGGGTGTGTTGCGTTACCTGCACTGGTTGATCAGTCTGCTCAGTGGCGACATGGGGCTGTCCGTTTCCAACGCCATGCCGGTCAGCGATTTGATGGCCGGTCGGGTGCCCAACACCTTGATGCTGGCGGCCGCTACCGCGCTGGTGTCCGTGCCGGTGGCCCTGGTGCTGGGCATCGGTTCGGCCATGGGCCGCGGTGGGCGCATCGACAACGTCCTGAGCTTTGTCACCCTGGCGATGGTCGCCGTGCCGGAGTTTCTGGTGGCGACCCTGGCGGTGCTGATTTTCGCGGTGAACCTGGGTTGGTTGTCGGCGCTGTCCTATGCCAGTGACATCACCTCACCCCTGCAATTCCTGCGCACCTATGCCTTGCCGGTGATGACACTGTGCTGCGTGATCGTCGCGCAAATGGCGCGCATGACCCGGGCCGCGGTGATCGATCAACTCGACAGCCCCTATGTGGAAATGGCCCGGCTCAAAGGCGTGAGCCCGATGCGCATCGTGCTGCGGCATGCCTTGCCCAATGCCATCGGACCGATTGCCAATGCCATCGCCCTGAGCCTGTCCTATCTGCTGGGCGGGGTGGTGATTGTCGAGACGATTTTCAACTACCCCGGCATCGCCAGCCTGATGGTCGATGCCGTGACCAACCGTGACATGGCGCTGGTCCAGGCCTGCACCATGCTGTTTTGTACGGCGTACCTGGGGTTGGTGCTGATTGCCGACCTGTGCGCGATTCTGTCCAATCCGAGGCTGAGAAACCAATGAACAATTTCATTGTTAAATCGACGCCGGGTACCCCCGATCTGTCGGCCGGCAAGGTGTCTCATGGTCCGGCCTGGCTGGGTTTGATTGGGGCTGCGATGTGCGTTATCTGGTTGCTGGTGGCGATTTTCGGCCCCTGGCTGGCGCCGCACCCGGTGGGCGAAGTGGTCTCCGATAATGTCTTTGACAGCATCAGCGCCGTTTACCCGTTCGGCACCGACTACCTGGGCCGCGACATGCTCAGCCGTGTCCTGGTCGGTGCGCGGTTTACTGTCGGCCTGGCGTTGATCGCCGCGGTATTGGCCAGTGGCCTGGGCACCGGTTGCGCGTTGCTGTCGGTGGTGTCGCCCAAGTGGCTGGACGAAGTGATCAGCCGCTTGATGGACGCCTTTATCTCGATCCCGAGCAAGATGCTGGCGTTGATCATGGTCTCGGCGTTCGGCTCCTCGGTCACCTTGCTGATCTGCACGGCGGTGCTGAGTTTCTGCCCCGGCGCCTTCCGCATCGCCCGCAGCATGGCGGTGAACATCGAAGCGCTGGAATACGTGCAGGTGGCCCGTACCCGTGGCGAGCGCCGGTTGTACATCGCGTGCGTGGAAATCCTGCCGAACATGCTCAACCCGGTGCTGACCGACCTGGGGCTGCGCTTCGGTTTTATCGTGTTGCTGCTCAGCGGCATGAGCTTCCTCGGTCTGGGCGTGCAGCCACCGGATGCCGATCTCGGCTCCCTGGTGCGGGAAAATATCGGCGGCCTCAACCAGGGCGCACCGGCCATCGTGATTCCGGCCCTGGCCATCGGCACCCTGACCATTGGTGTGAATCTGTTTATCGACAGACTGTCGTCCCGACGTAGTCGCCGTACGGGAGGTCATTGAAATGAGTGAGCTGATTCGAGTCGAAGACCTGCGCGTAGTCGCCTGTGGCGAACGGGGCGAGGTGGAAATCGTCAAGGGTGTGAGCTTCTCCCTGGAAAAAGGCGAAGTGCTGGCGTTGATCGGTGAGTCCGGCTCCGGCAAGACTACCATCGCCCTGGCGCTGCTCGGCTATGCCCGGCGCGGCTGCCGGTTGTCGGGTGGTGTGGTGCAGGTCGGTGAGCACGACATGCTGGCCTTGAGCGAACGCGAACTGCAAGGCCTGCGTGGCAACCGGGTGTCGTATATCGCGCAAAGCGCGGCGGCGGCGTTCAACCCGGCGAAGAAGCTGATCGACCAGGTGGTGGAGGGCGCCTTGATTCATGGCCTTGGCAGCCGTGCGGTGCTCGAAGCCAAGGCCATCGAGTTGTTCCGCGACCTGGCGCTGCCGGATCCGGATCACATCGGCCAGCGTTACCCGCATCAGGTCTCAGGCGGGCAATTGCAGCGGGTGATGGCGGCGATGGCATTGATCAGCGATCCGTTGCTGGTGGTGCTCGACGAACCGACCACCGCCCTTGACGTGACCACCCAGATCGACGTGCTGCGCGCCTTCAAACGGGTGGTCCGGGAACGTGGGGCGACAGCGGTCTATGTCTCCCACGACCTGGCCGTAGTGGCGCAGATGGCCGACCAGATTGTGGTGCTCAACGGTGGCCAGGTCTTCGAGCAGAGCGCCACCGCGCCGCTGCTCAAGGGCCCGGCCCATGAGTACACCCGCAGCCTGTTGGCGGCGGCGCGGCCCGATACGACGATCCGCCCGCCCAGCGGTGTCGCCGAAGACGAACCGTTGTTGACCATCAAGGGGCTGACCGCCGGCTACGGCAACAAGAACCTGCAAGGCATGCCGTCGATCCGGGTGCTGGAAGACATCGACCTGACGGTGCGCCGGGGGCAGGCCATCGGTGTGATTGGCGAGTCGGGTTCCGGCAAGTCGACCCTGGCACGGGTGGTGGCCGGGCTGCTGACTCCGGCGCTGGGCGGGCTGACGTTCGTCGGCCAGCCCCTGGGTGGGAGTCTTGGCGAACGCACCCCTGAGCAGTTCCGACGCATTCAGATGGTCTTCCAGAACGCCGACACCGCGCTCAACCCGATGCACAGCGTCGGTACCATTCTGAGCCGTCCGCTGAAGATGTATTTCGGCCTCAAGGGCGCCGCCTTGCACGAGCGTATCGGCGAACTGCTGGACCTGGTGCGGTTGCCACGAACCATGGCCGAACGGCGCCCCAATGAACTCTCCGGCGGACAAAAGCAACGGGTCAACCTGGCCCGGGCGCTGGCGGCCAAACCGGACCTGATCCTGTGCGACGAGGTGACCTCGGCACTCGACACCGTGGTCGGCGCGGCGATTCTCGAACTGCTGCGCGACCTGCGCCAGGAACTGGGGGTTTCGTATCTGTTTATCAGCCACGACATTTCCACCGTGCGAGCGCTGTGCGACGACATCGTCGTGATGTACAGCGGCCACAAGGTTCAGGCCGGCACCCGGCAGTCATTTGCCCAGGCCCCGTTCCATCCTTACACCGATCTGTTGATCCATTCGGTGCCGGAGCTGCGCCAGGGCTGGCTGGAGAATTGCGGCACCACCTGCGGCGAACTGCCGCCCATCGGCGCGAAGGCCAATGTGCCGGAGCTGTGCACCTTTCTCAATCGCTGCCCGGTACGGGTGGACGGCCTGTGCAATCACACCGCGCCGAGCCGTCGGACCATCGATGGTGGCAGCGAAATCCTCTGCCATCACGACAGCGCCGAGCTGCTCAAGACGCAGCTGGATCTGAATATCATGACCCAGGGAGCCTATGCATGAAGGGGCGTTTTGTAAGGCTGGCCGAGCAGGGCCGGCCGACCGTCAAACTGCAGGTGGACGGCGCACCGATTGAAGCCTTGCAGGGCGACACGCTGATGGTCGCGTTGCTGACCCAGGGCACGGCGTTGCGTCAGTCTGAGTTCGATGCGGGGCGCCGCGCCGGTTTCTGCCTGATGGGCGCTTGCCAGGATTGTTGGGTCTGGACCCATAGTGGCGAACGCCTGCGTGCCTGTTCCAACGAAGTCCGCGAAGGGCTGGATATTCTCACCACGCAGCCGGAGGCGATATGGCCACTGCACGGATAGTCATCGTCGGCGCCGGGCCGGCCGGCGTTCGCTGCGCCGAAACCTTGTTGGCCGCCGGCTTCAAGCCGATTCTGATCGATGAAAATCGCCGCGATGGCGGGCAGATCTACCGGCGCCAGCCGGAAGGCTTCACCCGCGACTACGCCACGTTGTATGGCACCGAAGCCGCCAAGGCCCGGGACCTGCACACGAGTTTCGAGCGCTTGCGCGGGTCAATCGATTACCGCCCGGAGACCCTGGTGTGGAACCTCACGCCGGGGCAACTGTGCTGCGTCAGCCAGGGCAGGCACTCGACCGTGGATTACGACGCTTTGATCCTTTGTACCGGTGCCACCGACCGCTTGATGCCGATCGAAGGCTGGCAGTTGGCGGGGACCTACAGCCTTGGTGGCGCGCAGATCGCGCTCAAGTCCCAGGCGGTGTCCATCGGTCACAGCGTGGTGTTCATGGGCAGTGGGCCGTTGCTGTATCTGGTCGCCAGCCAATATCTCAAGGCCGGTGCCAAGGTAGCGGCAGTGCTCGACACTTCGCCGCTGGGCAAGCGCCTCGGTGCCTTGCCGAAACTGCTGGCGCGTCCCGGGTTGCTGTTCACCGGGATGAAATTGTTGGCGCAGTTGTACCGGGCGAAGATTCCCGTACACCTGGGCATCGAACCCCAGCAGGTGTTGGGTGACGCGGCCAGTGGGGTCAGTGGAGTGCGGGTGAGTACGGCGGCAGGGGCGACCTTGAACGTGGAGTGCGATGCCGTCGCCTTGGGGTATCACCTGCGCCCGGAAACCCAATTGGCGGATCTGGCCGGTTGTCGCTTGCGCTTCGATGAGGCATCCAGTCAATGGTTGCTGGCTACCGATGACGATGGCCGGACCTCGGTGAGCGGCGTGTATGCCGCCGGGGATGGCTCGAGAATCCGTGGCGCGGATGCCGCCGAACACGCCGGACGCCTGGTGGCCATGGCGTTGCTGGAGGATCTGCACAAACCGGTGAATGTCGGGTTGCGCGATGAACAACGCCAGGCGCTGGCGGTGATGGAGCAGTTTCGCCTGGGCCTGGCCCAGGCGTTTCCCTGGCCTTCGGCGCAAGCCAAAGCCTTGCCGGATGCCGCGATTGTCTGCCGTTGCGAGATGATCAGCGCCGGTGAGTTACGGCGCACAGTCAGCGAAAAAGGCGCCTGTGAGGTCAATCGGGCCAAGGCCTTCAGCCGGGTCGGCATGGGCCGTTGCCAGGGCCGTTACTGCTCCCAGGCCGGGGCCGAGGTGATTGCCGCCGCGGCGGGTGTCAGCGTGCAACAGGTCGGTCGCCAGCGCGGCCAGGCGCCGGTCAAACCGCTTTCGATGCTCACCGAGGAGGTGTCGCCATGACGCTACAGAAAGCCGATGTGGTGATTGTCGGTGGCGGCCTGATGGGCTCGGCCGCGGCGTTCTTCCTGCGTCAGCGCGGGCAGACGGTGATCCTGCTGGAGCGCGATCAGATCGGTCAGTACGCCAGCGGCGTGAACTTCGGCAATGTCCGGCGGCAGGGGCGTTTCCTCGGGCAGCTGGAACTGGCCAACCGTTCCTGGGCGTTGTGGAAGCGCTTGCCGGAGCTGATCGACGACGACCTCGAGTTCATTGCCAGCGGGCACATGCGGGTGTGCTACCGCGAAGATGAAATCGCCGAGCTCGAGGCCTATGCCGCCGCTCCCGAAGCCGCGCAACTGGACCTGCAGATTTATCGTGGCGCGGACCTGCACCAGCGCTTCCCTTTCCTGGGAGCGGAGGTGAAAGGCGGTTCCTATGCACCCCACGATGGTCACGCTAACCCACGTCTGGCGGCCCCGGCGTTTGCCCGGGCGGCGCGGCGTATCGGCGCGCGGATCGAGGAACAGACTGAAGTGGCCGAGGTGCAGAAGGTTGGCGGCGAGTTCAGCATCACCACCACCGATGGTCGCCAGTTCAGCGCCGAGCGCCTGCTGATTACCGCTGGCGCCTGGGGGCAGAAACTCTCGGCGCAATTCGGCGAGCCGGTACCGCTGGACACCCACGGCCCGCAAATGGCCGTTACCGAACCTGTGCCTTACGCTTTGCCGACGGTGATCGGGGTGTACACCAAGATTCCCGAGGAAGTGATTTATTTCCGCCAGATCCCCCGTGGCAACATCGTCATCGGCGGCGGCTACCGCAGCAAACCGGACATGCTGACCCGGCGGGCCCAGGTCGAGCCGCGCAGCATCCTCAACCAACTCGGGCAGATGCGTCGTCTGCTGCCGGGTGTCGGCCATCTGAACATTATCCGGGTCTGGAGCGGCATCGAAGGTTACCTGCCCGATTCCCTGCCGGTGATGGGCCCGAGCGGCACCGTCGACGGGCTGTTCTATGCCTTCGGCTTCTGTGGTCACGGTTTCCAGCTCGGGCCGGGCGTCGGTGATGTGATGGCCGAACTGATCAGCACCGGCAGCACCAGCACTTCGATTGAGCCGTTCTCCATTCGTCGGTTCGCCCTTTCAGCCGAGCAACGGAGCAAGGCCTCATGAAACCTCGTGTACTGGATATTCTCAAACGCCTGATGGCCTTCGACACCGTGTCTTCGGAGTCGAACATGGCCTTGATCGAGTACGTCCGCGAGCTGTTGCTGAGCAAAGGCATCGAGTCGCTGATCGTCAAGGATGAAACGGGCAAAAAGGCCAATCTGTTTGCCAGCACCGGTCCTCGGGAATTACCGGGGATTCTGCTGTCCGGGCACACCGATGTGGTCCCGGCGGCGGGCCAGGTCTGGACCTTTCCGGCGTTTCAGGCGACGGTGCGCGACGGCAGGATTTATGGTCGCGGCAGCTGCGACATGAAGGGCTTTATTGCCCTGGCCATCGACGCCATGCTCGAGGCGGCGGACAGTCCATTGAGCCGACCGCTGCAACTGGCCCTGTCCCATGACGAAGAGACAGGGTGCGTCGGCGTGCGGCGTTTGCTGGACGTGTTGCACCTGGCACCGGTACGACCCTTCCTGTGCCTGATCGGCGAGCCGACCCAGATGCAGTTTGTGCTCGGACACAAGGGCAAGGGTTCCTATCGCACGTACTGCCGGGGCCTGGAGGCTCATTCATCCCTGGCGCCGCGCTCGGTCAATGCGATTCACGTGGCCTGTGATTTTATCGCGGCACTGCGGCAGAGCCAGCAGCAACTGCAGGAGCAGGGCGCCCGGGATGCGGACTACGATGTGCCTTACAGCACGGTGCATGTCGGGCAGATTGTCGGCGGCAGGGCGCTGAACATCGTGCCGAACCTCTGTACCCTCGACTTTGAAGTGCGCAACCTACCGGCGGACGATCTGGATCAGTTCCTGGAGCAGATGCGTGAGCGTGCGCAAGTGATAGTGCGCGAGGCCAAACGCCTGTCCAGTGTCGCCGACATCGAAATCGAAACCCTCAACGTCTATCCGGGTCTCGACACCCACCCGAGTGTCGAAGCGGTGCGCTTTCTGAAGCACTTTGCCGCGCCGGACACCGGCACCGCCAAAGTTTCTTTCGGCACCGAAGGCGGGTTGTTCAAGCAGCGTCTGGATGTCCCGGTGGTGGTGTGCGGGCCGGGCTCGATCGAACAGGCGCACAAGCCGGACGAGTTTATCGAGATCAGCCAGATGGAGGCCGGGGAGCTGTTCCTGGAGGGGCTGCTGGGCTCGCTGAAACTGTGATTTCCTCATAGGTCACAAATCTACCGTTGCTGCGCAAATTTCAGCATCCGACACTGCTCTCAAGGCGCTTTCAGCATCCTCGTCCGTGGCACCTCCCTAGACTGGCAGTTGTCTCGGATCAGGACCTCGACCATGCTCAAGAATCGTTTGAAAGACCCCAGCCTTTTCGTAGAACTCGCCTATATCGATGGGCAGTGGGTCGGCGCTGACAACGCCGCGACCCTGGACGTCATCGACCCGGCCGGCGGCCAGTTGCTCGCCCGCGTACCGGCGATGCAAGGCACGGAAACCCGTCGCGCCATCGAGGCGGCCGAACGGGCCTGGCCGGCTTGGCGCGCACGCCCGGCGGCCGAGCGTGCGGCGCTGTTGGAACGCTGGTATCAGGCCATGCTCGACAACCTCGACGACCTGGCACTGATCATGACCTGCGAGCAGGGCAAACCGTTGAACGAAGCCAAGGGCGAAATTCGCTACGGCGCCGGTTTCGTCAAATGGTTCGCCGAGGAAGCCCGACGGATCTACGGCGAAACCATGCCGGCCCCCAGCGGCGATCGTCGGCTGTTGACCCTCAAGCAACCCGTGGGTGTGTGCGCCGCGATCACCCCGTGGAACTTCCCCAACGCGATGATCACCCGCAAATGCGCACCCGCGCTGGCGGCGGGTTGCCCGATCATCGTCAAACCCTCGGACCTGACACCGCTGTCGGCCCTGGCCCTGGCGGTGCTGGCCGAGCGGGTCGGGATTCCTCCGGGGGTATTCAACGTACTGACCGGCATGCCCGCCGGGATCGGTGAAGAACTGACCGCCAACCCGACTGTGCGAAAGATTTCCTTCACCGGCTCCACGGCCGTCGGTCGGTTGCTGATGCGCCAGAGCGCCGAACACATCAAGCGCCTGAGCCTGGAACTGGGCGGCAACGCACCGTTCATTGTGTTCGACGATGCTGACCTGGAGCAGGCAGTGGCCGGCATCATGCTCAGCAAGTTTCGCAACGCCGGCCAGACCTGCGTCTGCGCCAATCGCATTCTGGTGCAGGACGGCATTTACGAGCGGTTTGCCCAGCGCCTGGTGGAGGAGGTTGGCAAGCTCAAGGTCGGCAACGGCCTGGAGGCCGACGTCACTATCGGCCCGCTGATCAATGCGGCCGCCGTGAGCAAAGTCGCCCGACATATCGATGATGCCTTGAGCCAGGGTGCGCGTTTGCTCTGCGGTGCCATTCCCCAGGGCGACAGTCAGTTTGTCCAGCCCACCGTACTCGGCGAAGTCCACGCCGACATGCTGCTGGCCAACGAAGAAACCTTCGGCCCGGTGGCGCCGCTGATGCGCTTTACTTCCGAGGCCGAAGCGCTCGCGCTGGCCAATGCCACGCCTTACGGTCTGGGCGCCTATTATTTTACCCAGGACCTGCGCCGCTCCTGGCGTTTCGGCGAGGCGTTGGAATTCGGCATGGTCGGTCTCAATACCGGGATCATTTCCATGGAAGTCGCCCCGTTCGGCGGCATCAAACAGTCGGGCCTGGGCCGTGAAGGCAGCAAGTACGGCCTGGACGAATACCTGGAAGTCAAAGCCTTCCACATTGGTGGGCTGTAACCCGACCGACGATGGCACAGACATTTTGCGAGGCATGATTGATGAGCAAGGTATTCAGAATCGCCGCGATTGCCGGCGATGGCATTGGCAAGGAAGTCCTGCCGGAAGGGTTGCGGGTGCTGGAGCAGGCCGCGAAGAAATGGCAGTTGGACTTGAGCATCGAGGTGCTCGACTGGGCCCACTGCGATTACTACCTGGAACACGGGCAGATGATGCCCGACGGCTGGTTCGAACAGCTCAAGGGCTTTGACGCGATCTATTTCGGTGCCGTGGGTTGGCCGGACAAGGTGCCGGACCATATTTCCCTGTGGGGCTCGCTGCTCAAGTTCCGCCGGGACTTCGACCAGTACGTGAATATCCGTCCGGTGCGCCTGTTTCCCGGTGTGCCGTGCCCCCTGGCCGGTCGCAAGCCGGGGGATATCGATTTTGTGGTGATCCGCGAGAACACCGAGGGTGAGTACTCCTCGGTCGGCGGCAAGATGTTCGAAGGCACCGAGCATGAGTTCGTGTTGCAGGAGTCGGTGTTTACCCGGCGCGGCGTGGACCGGATTCTCAAGTTCGCCTTCGACCTGGCCCAGACCCGGCCGCGCAAGCGCCTGACGGCGGCGACCAAGTCCAACGGCATTTCCATCAGCATGCCGTACTGGGACGAGCGCACCGCATTGATGGCGGCGAAGTACCCGGAGATCACGTGGGACAAGCAGCACATCGACATTCTGTGCGCGCGTTTTGTGCTGCAACCGGATCGTTTTGATGTGGTGGTGGCGTCGAACCTGTTCGGCGATATTCTTTCCGATCTCGGCCCGGCCTGCGCCGGGACCATCGGTATCGCACCGTCGGCCAACCTCGATCCCGAGCGGCGCTTTCCGTCGCTGTTCGAGCCGGTGCACGGTTCGGCGCCGGACATCTACGGGCAGAATATCGCCAACCCGATTGCGATGATCTGGTCCGGGGCGTTGATGCTCGATTTCCTGGGTAACGGTGACGAGCGCTATCGCGCGGCGCATGACGGGATTCTGCAGGCGATCGAACGGGTGATCGCCGACGGGCCGATCACACCGGACCTGGGCGGGAAGGGCTCGACGCAGGAGGTGGGCAGGGCGATTGCCGATCAGCTCTGACCCACGGCACTGATCCACTGTGGGGGTGAGCAAACCCGCTTCCACAGTGGATTTTCGCTGTATTCAATAACCCCGGGTACGATCGATCTCACCGACCATCGGCTCTCCACGCTGGTGTCGCCGAATATTCTCCAGCAACACCCCGAAGGCACTTTCCGGCTGGGTCATGGCCGCGATATGCGGGGTCAGCAGAATCTTCGGGTGGTGCCAGAACGGATGATCCTCCGGCGCCGGTTCCTGCTGCACCACGTCGATGACCGCGCCGCTGAGCTGCCCGCTGTCCAGGGCCGCCAGCAGATCATCTTCCACCAGGTGCCCGCCACGGCCCATATTGATCAGCGCCGCGCCCTGGGGCAGTTGCCGGAACAGCGTCTCGTCGAGAATGCCCTGGGTCTGTTCGGTCAGTGGCAGCACGCACAATAAAATATCGCACTGGCTCAGGAACGCCGGCAGTTGTTCATTTCCGGCATAACACGCCACACCCTCAACCTGATGGACACTGCGGGCCCAACCCGACAACGCAAACCCCAGGGGCTGTAACGTCGCCAGAATCTGCCGGGCCTGGGTCCCGAGGCCCATGACACCGATCCGACGCTTGCTCGCCGGTTGCAGCGGGTGCGCCTGCCAGCAGCGAGCCGTTTGTTGCTGGCGATAACGGAGCATGTCCCGGTGCAGGCTCAGCACGGCGAAACTGGCGTATTCGCACATGCCACGGGTGATGCCCGGATCCAGCAGGCGCACCAGCGGCAAACTGATAGGCAAGCGACCGAGTTCCAGTTGATCGACCCCGGCGGACAGGGCAAACAGCACTTTGAGATTGGGCAGCAAGGTTTCGAGGTCGTCGGGCGCCTGCCAGGCGGCCAGGTACTCGATGTCCGCGGGGTCGCCGATGTCCGGCCAGGCGCGCCATTCGATATCCGGGGCGTGTTCGGCAAACAGTGCTTTCCACTGTTCGCCGCGTACGGGGTCAGCTTTATACAGCAGGGCCATGGGCGTTTCCTGAACGGGTGAAGGTGCTCTCCATCATCGCGCAATGCCAGCGCAGGATCTGTCGAAAGCACCGGGTTAAACGGGTCGCGCGACGTTCTATTGGCGATGCTCCGGCAGATTCGGCGTGCTGAAGGAATCTGCCGTTTGGCAGGGTGAAAACAGTCGATCCGAATTTCTCAGGGGCCAAGTTCGGCGTAGATCGTTTCGCGCAACGCTTAACCTGAACACCATCGCAACCACCTCCCGGTTGCCGGACTCACGATGGGAAATGCCATGAATAGCAAAGTCGACGACACCCCTCATTTGCTCCGTCAGCGCGATCAATTCGTGCCACGTGGCCTGGTTACCGCGCACCCGTTGGTGATCGATCGCGCCCAGGGTGCCGAGTTGTGGGACGTGGACGGCAAGCGCTATCTGGACTTCGTCGGCGGTATCGGGGTGCTGAATATCGGCCACAACCATCCCAAGGTAGTCGCTGCGGTGCAGGCGCAGTTGCAAAAGGTCTCCCACGCCTGTTTCCAGGTGGTTGCCTATCAGCCTTATCTCGACCTGGCCCAACGCCTGTGCGAAATGATCGGTGGCCAGGAGGCGTACAAAGCGGCGTTCTTTACCTCGGGCGCCGAAGCCGTGGAAAACGCGATCAAGATCGCCCGTGCCCACACCAATCGCTCGGCCGTTATCGCTTTTCGCGGTGGTTTCCACGGTCGCACCTTGCTCGGTACCACACTGACCGGCATGAGCCAGCCTTACAAGCAGAACTTCGGACCGTTCGCACCGGAAGTGTTCCACACCCCCTACCCGAATACCTACCGTGGTGTCAGTAGCGACATGGCCCTCAAGGCCCTCGACGAGTTGTTGGCCACTCAGGTGGCTGCGGAGCGGGTCGCGGCCATCATCATCGAGCCCGTGCAGGGCGACGGCGGATTCCTCTCGGCACCGGTGGAGTTTCTTCAGGCGCTGCGTGCCTTGACTGAAAAGCATGGCATCGTGTTGATCCTCGATGAAATCCAGACCGGCTTCGGTCGTACCGGCAAATGGTTCGGTTTCCAGCATGCCGGGATCCAGCCGGATCTGGTGACGGTCGCCAAGAGCCTGGCGGGTGGCTTGCCGCTATCGGGTGTGGTGGGCAAGGCGGCGATCATGGACGCCCCGTTGCCAGGCGGCCTGGGTGGCACCTACGGCGGCAACGCCTTGTCCTGCGCTGCGGCCCTGGCGGTGATCGACGCCTTTGAGCAAGAGCAATTGCTGGCCCGTGGCGAAGCACTGGGCGAACGTTTGCGCCAGGGGCTGTTGCGTTTGCAGGCTCGTCACCGGCAAATCGGCGATGTGCGCGGCAGCGGTTTCATGCTGGCGCTCGAGCTGATCAAGGATGACGAGGCCCGTACTCCCGACGCTGACTTGAACCAGCGGTTGATCGATGAGGCACGTCATGGCGGTTTACTGGTGATCAAATGTGGCGTCTACCGCAACGTTCTGCGCTTCCTCGCCCCGCTGGTGACCACAGAAGAACAAGTCGACGAAGCGCTGCAGATTCTGGAAGGCGCATTGGCACGGGTCTTGAACTGAGCTCGTGGCTGCTCGGAGCGGTGCCGCCAGGCATCGTCCGTGAGCGTTTATGGAGCACGGATGGATGAAATGTATCATCGGAGGCTTTGCACACCATGGGGCTGACTGACTATCGGGCGCTGCTCATTGATTGCGACGAGGTTCTGGTGGATCGGGATTCGGGTGTCTGGACGGCATTGCAACCGTTGCTCGACAGCCGAGGCGGCCATCCGGACAAGGAGCCGGTACTGGCCGAATACGCCGAGGTCGTGCGGACGCTCTATCCTCGTTTCGGTGAGCTAGGCTTTAGTGGCTTGCTGTGTTTCGCCCATCGCCAGCTGGCCGAGCGCTGGGAGCTGAAAGCCAGTTGGGAGGAGGGGATGAGCTTTGCCCGTTCGGTCGCCAGCTGGTCACTGTTCGAGGACGCCCCCGGGGCCATGTTGTACCTGCGCAAGTTCTATCGCTTGCTGGTAAGGGGGGACCGGGACACCGAGGACCGGGGGCTGCTCTGTGAGCGGTTGGGGATCATGCCCGATGATTTTATTTCATTGGCGGGCGATCCTTTGCTCGATCCCGAGTGGTTGAAGGCCAACGAGCTTGAAAGGGCGCATATTCTGCAAGTGACCCGACCTTCGGCCGGTCTGCAGGCGACCACTGACATGTGCCTGATCTGTCGTGGCCGGGCCAAGCAGCCGTCACCCTGCGCGGCCAATTATTGCATCAACAGTATGGCGGATCTGGTGACGCAGCATCAGCTGTCTTTACGGCGCTGATTTTGCTAGAAGATTGTCTTACAAACGGCAGTCAAGAGGTAGGCAATGGAAGGTTTAGTAAAACTGGACCGGATCGACATCAGCATCTTGGTTGAGCTGCAAAAAGATGGGCGCATGACCAACGTGAGCCTGGCCGATGCGGTGGGATTGTCGGCCAGCCCCTGCCTGCAACGGGTCAAGCGGCTGGAGTCGGCCGGGTACATTTCCAGCTACAAGGCGCACCTGAACCTGGCGAAGATCACCGATTCGGTCACGGTCTTCACCGAAGTCACCCTGAGCGACCACAAGCGCGAAGACTTTGCCAAATTCGAGTCCAATATCCGGCTGGTGGACGAGGTGCTCGAATGCCATTTGATCAGCGGTGGCTATGATTACCTGGTGCGTTTCATGACCCGCAGCATCCAGCATTACCAGGAGGTGATCGAAAGCCTGCTGGACAAGAACATCGGCATCTCCAAATACTTCAGCTACATCGTCATCAAGTCTCCCGTGCTCAAGGACGGTGTGCCGTTGCGTAAATTACTGCGTCATTGAGTTGAGGCCACGGACGCCTTTGTTCGCCTTTCCGGAACCGCAATAGATCCTGGGATGGCCGGTCATTAATCGTGGGATTGGTCAGGAACAAGCCCCACCAGATCCGTATCCCCGACATCGACTCCCGCCTGTGACAACAAGGTGGTCACTTGTCCGCGGTGATGGGTCTGGTGGTTGAAAAAATGCATGACCAGGCCATAAAAGTTCTTTTCAGCGGGTACGCCTTTCATGCTTTTGTAGTGGAGCGGATGATCCAGATCCGATTCGGTCACCGAGTCTGACCACTCGACAATGATCTGATCGAGCCATGCCCGATGCACCGCAAGCTCCTGGAAACCGGGAAACAGCCGTTGGTCAAGGCGCTCTGGCGTGGGCAGTTGCCGAATCGGCTCCAGGGCCAGGTATTGCGCCGGGTGGCGGGCGAATCGCTGTAGCCAGACCCTGTCCCCGGCCGCCAGATGGTTCAACGTCCCGAGAATCGAGCCGAAAAAGGCTTTCCTGTCGGCGCCCAGCTCTTCTTCGGGCAAGCCTTTGGCCGACTCATAGACCTTGGCGTTCATCCACTGGTTATAGCTCGCCATCAGGCAGATATGGCTGGTACGGTTCACCACACTCATCCTTTGATCATTTGACAAGCGATCCGCGCTCATCAGCAAAGCCAGTCTAATGCCATCCCCTTCTTGAAGCCCACCCAGAATGGCATATGCTGTCACCAGAAAGCCGTGGTTACCGTGGCCTACGGCTCCATACACGCCCAGAGCGAATCGCTGCACTATTCTCGACACGGAAGAGAGAACGCAGGTGAATCAGCTGAGAGAGGTCGTCTATTTTGCCCCATACCGAAGCTGGACGTTTAAAGCTGTTGCACGCTCTGGAGGTGCTCGACACCGCGGCAGAGCCGGTTTTTGATCGCCTGACCCGGTTGCTGTCCGCCACACTCGGGATGCCCATTGCGCTGATTTCGCTGATCGACAGCGACCGCCAGTGGTTCAAGTCCAGGGTCGGGCTGGACGTCAGGCAGACACCCAGGGATATTTCCTTTTGCACGATTGCCATCGAGCAAGAGCATACGATGGTGGTCCAGGACGCGCTGAATGATCCGCGGTTTTCATCCAATCCGCTGGTCACCAGCGCTCCACATATTCGTTTCTATGCGGGTGCACCGATCCGCTCCATCGAAGGCTATGCGCTGGGTACGCTCTGCGCGATCGATATCAAGGCCCGGGTTTTCACCGATGAGGCGCAGCAGATCCTGGAGGACTTTGCCGGGTTGGTCAGCCGGGAGTTCCAGATGCGCGAGGCCGCGTTGCTGTCCCGTTCGCATATCACCCACTCCGCGGCGGCCTTTGCGGCCAGCGAAGCGCGCCTGAAAACCGCTTTTGCCCTGGCGCCCACGGGCATCGCGGCGGTCGCGGGCAACGGGCGCTTCCTCAGCATCAACAGCGCGTTCTGTTCCATCGTCGGTTACGAAGCCGATGAGCTCATGACCCTGAGCTTTCAGGACATCACCCACCCCGACGACCTGGACAGTGACTTGAATCTGTTGCGCCAGCTGACCGGCGGCGAAATCGATCGTTACCAGCTGGAGAAACGCTACCGGCACAAGGACGGTACCTCTGTGTGGGTTGACCTGCATGTGGCCAAGCTGCTGTCGGTGGACGGTGACCTGGAGTACTACATCGCGACGGTCCAGAATATCCAGCGCCGCAAGGAAACCGAAGCGTCGCTGCAGGCGTTGCGACACGGCCTGGAGCAGCGTGTCGAGGAGCGTACCGCGGAGTTGCTGCGGGCCAATGAAATGCTCTCCCATACGATGTTGCAGCGGCTGCAGGCCGATCGTGAGCTCAGGCAGCGTGAGGCGGAACTGTCGGCGGTGCTGGAGCACGCCAGCGATGCCTACGTGAGTATCGATGAGTCCGGCGCGGTGAGGGCCTGGAACCGAATGGCCGAGACGACCTTTGGCTGGTCCCGTGATGAAGCGCTGGGCCAGTCATTGGAAAAACTGGTCATTCCCACGGCCATGCGCGAGGCTCGTCTGACGGCGTGGCGGCAGTATCTCGTCACCGGCGATGATGACGCGCTGCGCCAGCGCCTGGAGATATCGGCGCTGCGGCGTGACGGCTCGATCTTTCCCGTCGAGGTGCGGATCAGCCCTGTCGAAATCGATGGGCAACGGTTCTTCAGTGTTTTCCTGCACGACATTACCGAACGCAAGGCCATGGCCGAACGCCGCGAAAAAGAGGCGTTGACCGATACCTTGACCGGCCTGCCGAACCGGCGGTCCTTGCTCGAATACCTGCCCAATGCGATGGCCAGGGCACGTCGGACCGGCGTTCCCCTGGGGGTGCTGTTTCTTGACCTGGATGGCTTCAAGGCGGTGAACGATACCTTCGGCCATGAAATTGGCGACCTGTTGCTCCAGATCGTGGCCGAGAAGCTGAAGACCTGCTTGCGGGAGACAGATGCGGTATTCCGCTTGGCGGGCGATGAATTTACCGCCGTGGTGGAGGGCCAGTTCGGGGGCACCCAGGACGCGGAGCAGTTGGCGCAAAAACTGATTCAACTGATCAATGAGCCGGTGCCGATCGGTGCGGCCACGGTGCAGGTGGGGGTGAGTATCGGGATTGCGGTGTTCCGGCGCGACGATCCGAGAAGCGCGACACAGCTGCTGCGCGAGGCCGACAGCCGAATGTACGAAGCGAAGCAGGCGGGCAAGGGCCGCTTTGCCTCACAGCAGCGCTGAAACGCGCTGCCGCGAGGCCTGGTTTGTCAGCCGCGTGTCACGGGAGACTGGGGGACGCTGCCTGACTCGGAGTAGATCACGACGGGAGGCTCGATCGGCACGTCGTCGCTGGGGTGATAAACCACCGCCGGCGGGCCGTTCTTGATGGCCTCTTTAAGGGCCTCGCGGGCCTTGTCGCTGATGATGCTGGGAGGCGGCGGCTGGTCCGCCTTGACCATCTTGTCGGCGAGGTGCGACGGGGTTGTAGAGGGCGTCAGATAGATTGGGGTCTTGATGTCCATATCGATGCATCCATGAGAAGTGTGATCAATAGGGCTAACGGCCTCTGCTGGAAAAGCTTTGATTCAGAGTTGATACAAAATGTTGCGATGTCGGCGGGAGGGCAGCTCATCGGGTTGCGCGGCCGGCTGGATGACCAGTCTGTGACGAGCATCACACTCTCTCAAACGATCTTCTCGCCTCTGCCCTTGCGGTTGAAATAACTGGTCTACGCTGGACTCGACAAGCACCACCCAGACCGATCTCAAGGATGAACCGCATGATCCCGAAAGCAGAGCTCTGCCAGATCATTGAATCCGGCTTTCTTCCGCTGTCCTGTACCTGTACGGCGAATGCCGGTGGTGCCTTGATGATCAAGATCTTCGATCCGGTCTCGGGTCGCGTGGAGCTGCAGCTCAACGGCGTATCGGCCAGCGGCTTCACCAGCATCCGCTCGATTGCCAATTTCATCGGCGAGCTGCGCACCGAGATGAGGGCCGGGCGCCGGGCCTTTGCCGGGGGCATGAACTAGGTTCGTACACACCACCGGCTGCCAGGACGCACCACCCTCTGTTCACGCCAGCCTGCTGCCGAAGGCTGCTCCTAGGTTTGCACCTCGAATTCCGCCAGGGCATCAAGCAGCGCCCCCCGGAAATAGCTGAGTGATGCCCGGTCGAAGAGGATATGGAAGGTCGCGACTTCGGCCACCTGGGGATTGATCACGATGACGTTGATCCGCGCCGCCGAGGTCTGCGCCACCGACCCCGGTCCGAAGGCCTGCGCACGCAGGTCGACCCCACAGATCTTTGCCATCGCCTCGGGCAGCCGCTCGCCACTCAGTTGCAACCAGGCATGGCTGTCCTGGCGTGGTAGCAGGTAGTTGGCCTGGTGGTCGAGTTCCCAGCGGGCCTCTTCATCGGCGATTCGCAAGCCCTGGTCCCGGGGACTGCCCAACAGCAGGTATTCGCTGGCCGACAGGCTGATGACCTGGCTGCCATCTTCCTGGGTGACGCACCGGTTGGGCCGATCCGGCAGGTTGAAGCCACTGGCCTGTAGCGCCTGGGCGCTGTCGCGGCCGCGAAAGCCGACCCGCGGCAGGTCGGTCAAGTCGCTCAGGGTGTGGCTTGGCAAGGCAGTCACGATGTGTTCGTGGGTGGCGAAAATGGACATGAGTCAAAGCCCCTGGCGCAGGTTTTCGGGATCGAAGAAAGGCAGTTTCACCACTGTGGCCATGACCACGATCGCGCCTTCGACGCGGATCGGAATCTGTTGCCCCGGCTCGCTCTGGCGGGCCCCGGCATAGGCCAGGCCGATGATCCGGCCCAGGCTTGCGGAGTATTCGCAGGAGGTGACGTTGCCGCTGATGTCCGGACCGTCGAGCACCAGATGACCCTCCAACGGTTGCGGGCTGCCCTTGGGCAGGGTGAACCCCACCAGCTTGCGTTTGAGCGGCTGGGCTTCGAGGATATCCAGCGAGCGCCGGCCGACGAAGAACGGCTTGGTGCGACTGACTGCCCAGCCCATGTCGATCTCCGCCGGATGGGTCATGCCGTCGGTGTCCTGGCTGATGATCACGTGGCCCTTTTCCAGGCGTAGCAGGCGCTGGGTTTCGACGCCGAATGGGCGAATGTCGTGCACCTGGCCAGCACTGACCAGGGCATCCCACAGCGCCAGGCCATGGCGCGCCGGCACGTGGATTTCATAGCCCAGTTCGCCGACGAAACCGACCCGCAGCAGACGCGCCTTGATCCCCGCGACCGTGCCCTGGCGCACCGCCAGGTAGGGGAAGCCTTCGGCACTCAGGTCGAGGTCCGGGCAGAGCTTTTCCAGGACCTTGCGCGAATCGGGCCCGGCCACGTTGACCGCGCAGAGGGCGGCGGTGACGTTGGCAATGTCCACATCCAGGCGCCACTGGGCATTCCACTTGAGCATCTGCTGGTAGATCCGGTCGACGCCGCTGGTGGTGGCGGTGACGTAGAAGTGTTCCTCGGCGAAACGCGCGCAGACGCCGTCGTCGATCACCGCGCCCTGTTCGTTGGTCATCAGCGCATAACGCGAGCGGCCCACCGGTTGCTTGAGAAAGGCGAAGGTGTACATCCGGTTCAGCAGCTCGGCGGCATCCGGTCCGCGGATATCGAGGCCACCCAGGGTCGAGACGTCGATCAGGCCGACCTTGGTGCGCACGTGCCGAGCCTCTTCCTGCATGCAGCGCTCGCGGTCTTCGGCCTTGCCGTAGAACGCCGGGCGTTGCCAGATGCCGGCCGGCATCATTTTTGCGCCGGCTTCCAGGTGACGGCGGTGCATCGGCGTCTGCCGGTAAGGATCGAAGGCGCGGCCGGCGACATGGGCCAGCTTCTCCGCGACGAAAGGCGGGCGGGCCGTGGTCACGCCGGTTTCGCTGATGTTGCGTTGGGTCGAGGCCGCGACCAGCCGTGCGGTCGGCAAGGCCGAGTGGCGGCCCTGGGACGGCCCCATGCCCACGGTCGAATAACGTTTGACCAGTTGCACATCGCGGTAGCCGATTTTGGTCGCGTTGATGATATCGCGCACCTGCAGGTCTTCGTCGAAGTCGACGAAGTCCTTGCCCTTGGGGTGCGGGAAAATCGGCCAGTCGAAATTCACCGGGGTTTCCCGAGCGTAGCTCGCCCGCTCGGCGCCGACGTCCAGCCCCAGGGCCCTGGCCGCGTCGAGCCCGGCGTTGGCACCGTCGGCCAGGACGTTGTCCAGGCCATGGCGACCATTGGCTGAACCGGCGACGGCGAGGTTGGCCGGCAGGCCGCTGAGGTTGAACTCGGCCTTCTGGTCGTCGTAGGCCAGTTTGCCGCCGGCCTGGCAGAGCAGTTGGTAAACAGGCATATAGCCGGCGGACATGCACAGTAGGTCGCAGTCCAGGCGCAGGCCGCTGTCGCTGACCTGGCCCTGGCCCTGGCCGCTGATGGTGCGCACCTCCACGCCGTTGACGTGGCGCATCCCTTTTTCGTGCAGGGCTTCATAGACCGTGCTGCCGGTCAGGTGGGGGATCTTGCGTTGCTCCAGTGCGCGGGACAGGGCCGGGTCGGCGCTATTGCGCAGGTCCACCAGCGCGGCCACCTCGACCCCCTGGTCGTGCAGGTCGAGGGCGGTGTAGTAACCGTCATCGTTGCCGGTCAACACCACCGCGCGCTGACCCGGCTTGACCGCGTAGAGCTTCATCAGGCGTTGCGCGGCGCTGCACAGCATGACGCCGGGCAGGTCGTTGTTGCGGAAAATCACCGGTTGGTCGAACGAGCCGCTGCACACCAGGCACTGGCGGGCGCGGACCTTGTACATCCGCTTGCCCTGGATCACCGGCAGATAGTTGTCAGTGAACCAGGCGTTGCAGGTGGCGTTGCTCAGCACGCGGATATTGGCGTGGCCAAGGACCGCGTCCAGCAGTTCCCGGCGCAGGTTTTCGGCACGGTTGCCGGCGATATCGAAACGCGCATAGGCAAGGGCGCCGCCAAGCACCGGCTGTTGCTCGATCAGCAGCACCTGGGCGCCGCAGTTGGCAGCGGCCAGTGCCGCTTGCAGCCCGGCGGGCCCGGCGCCGATCACTGCCAGGTCGGTGAACAGGTAGGCCTTGTCGTAGTACTCGGGCTGGAATGTCAGGTCGAGCACGCCGAGGCCGGCTTTCTTGCGAATGATCGGCTCCCAGACTTTCCACATGCCCTTGGGCTTGTAGAACGAGCGGTAATAAAAGCCCACCGGCATGAATTTGGAGAACTTGCCGAGGTAGGCATCACGGTCGTTGTCCAGGGAGCCGTTGAAGTTCTGTCCCTGGACTTCAAGGCCGGCTTCCAGCGGGTGGGCGTCGGCCAGCACATTGGGCTCGCGGGGCAGTTGCACCAGGCTGTTGGCGTCCTGGCCGGCCATGGTCAGCGGGCCTCGAGGGCGGTGGTACTTGAAAGAGCGCGAGAGCAGGAAACGACCATTGGCGAGCAGGGCACTGGCGATGCTGTCGCCCTTGAAGCCCTGGTAGGACTTGCCGTCAAAGCTGAAGTCCAGCGGCTGGTCGCGGTCGATCAGCAAACCCATGGGGGCGGGCAAGCGGTTGGAGCTGTTCATCCGGCGATCTCCCGGGACTGAGGGGGGTGGAAGTCGAGCCGTGAACTGAACAGTTCCCGGGCGTCGAAGGTGCGGATGATCTCGTCGCTGACGGTGTGGCGCTCGGCCAGGAACCAGTAGCTGGAGGGCGTGTGCATCCACCACTCACGGACCACCCCGGCGCGGTTTTCGCTGTTGAAGACATAGTCCGCCCACTCGGCATCGCTGCAGGTGCCCGGGTCCGGCATCGGCTTGAACTCGCCGCCGTAGGTGAACTCACTGATATTGCGCGGCCCATTGAGCGGGCAGTTGATGATTTTCACAGTCCGCTCTCCGTTAGTGGCTGGCCGCCGTGGCGCCCATTTCGTTGACTTGCTGGAAGGTGCTGAAGCGCTCGAGACCGAAGGGCTTGATCAGCTCGGGTACCCGGCCGCCGCTGGCGACCAGCTCGGCCATGGTCTTGCCGCAGATCGGCGTGGCCTTGAAACCCCAGGTGCCCCAGCCGGCATCCAGGTAGTAATTTTCCACCGGTGACAGGCCCATGATCGGGCTGTAGTCCGGGGTCATGTCGGTGATCCCGGCCCACTGACGCATCAGCTTGGCGTTGGCCAGGAACGGGAACATCTCGATGGCATGGGCCAGCAGGCTTTCCTTGAGGTCCAGGGTCGAGCGGCTGTTGAACAGCGGGTAAGGGTCGGAGCCACCCCCGAACACCACTTCGCCGCGACTGGTCTGCTGCACATAGCAATGCAAGGCCGAGGAGCTCACCAGCGGATCGAGGAAGGGCTTGAACGGCTGGGTCACCATGGCCTGCAAGGGAAAGGTCTGGATCGGTGAACGGATCCCGGCCTTGGCCATCAGCAGCGAGCTGTGTCCGGCGATGGCCTGGACCACACAGCCGCACTGCACGGTGCCGCGATTGGTTTTCACCGCGCGGATCCGGCCGCTCTCGATCACCAGGTCCTGGACTTCGGTGAGCTGATGGATCTCCACCCCGCGCTTGGCCGCCTGCTTGGCATAGCCCCAGGCCACGGCGTCATGGCGCGCGGTGGCGCCGTCGATATGCCAGAGCCCGGCGATCACCGGCAGGTGGCCGGGGTCAAGATTGAGGCTGGGTACCAGTTCGCGAATCTGCTGGCGGTCGATCATTTCCGTGCGGCCGCCGAAGTGCTTGTTGACCTCGGCACGCTGGCGGAACGAGCGCACCGTTGCATCGGTGTGGGCCAGGGTCAGTTGGCCGCGCTCCGAGTACATGATGTTGAAGTCGAATTCGTTGGAGAGGTTCTGGAACAGCTTCACCGACTCGGCATAGAAGCGTACGCCCTCGCTGGTGAGATAGTTGGAGCGGATCACCGCGGTATTGCGCGCGGTGTTGCCGCCCCCCAGGTAGGCCTTCTCCAGCACGGCGATATTGTTGATGCCGTGGTAGCGCGACAGGTAGTAGGCGGTGGCCAGGCCATGGCCGCCAGCGCCGATGATCACCACGTCATAGGACGGCTTGAGGTCCCGCGGCGGTGGCAGGTCGACGTCCACCGGATATTCGGCGCTCAGTCCGTATTTCAATAGATTGAATGGCATACGGCCTCCGATTGGCTGCGTTGCGCCTGGTGTTGCTGCCGGGCGGCGATGACGGTGTTTTTCATCAGAAAGGCGATGGTCATCGGGCCGACACCGCCGGGGACCGGGGTGATCGCCGAGACCTGGGGCAGGGCGCTGGCGAAATCGACATCGCCGACCAGGCGGCTCTGGCCATGCAGGTCGATACGGTTGATACCCACGTCGATCACCACCGCTCCCGGTTTCAGCCAGCTGGCGTCGATCAGGCCCGCGCGGCCGACGGCGGCAATCACGATATCGGCCTGGCGACACAACACCTGGGCATCGCGGCTGCGGGAGTGGAGCACGGTGACCGAGCAGTCGGCCTTGAGCAGCAGGGCCGCCATGGGCTTGCCGACAATGTTCGAGCGGCCGACTACCACCGCATGCTTGCCGCGCAGATCGCCGCAGGTTTCTTCCAGCAGGTGCAGGCAGCCGCTGGGGGTGCAAGGGGCGAGCACCTCGCGGCCCTGGCTGAGGCCACCGACGTTTTCACTGTGGAAACCGTCCACGTCCTTGCGCGGGTCGATGGCCTCCAGGGCGCGCAGTTCATCGATCTGCGCCGGCAGCGGGAGTTGCAGGAGGATGCCGTTGATCGAGGGATCGTCGTTGAGGCTCTTGATCAGGTTCAGCAGTTGCTCGGTGCTGGTGTCGCTGGGCAGGCAATGCTCCTGGGAGCGAATGCCCACCTCGTCGGCGCGCAGGAGCTTGTTGCGCACATAGACCTGGCTGGCCGGGTCGCTGCCCACCAGGATCACCGCCAGCGCCGGCTGCACAGCCAGGGCGAGCAGGTCACCGACCTCCCGCCGCACCTGTTCCAGGACCCGCGCCGAAGCAGCCTTGCCATCTATCAGTCTGGGTGTGTTCACCGGAAGATCACCGTTCTGTCCTGGTTGAGGAAAACCCGGTGCTCCAGGTGGTATTTGACCGCCTTGGACAGTGCCACGGTTTCGGTGTCGCGCCCGGTCGCCACCAGGTCATCGGGGCGGTACACGTGGTCGACCCGCTGCACTTCCTGCTCGATGATCGGCCCTTCGTCCAGGTCGCTGGTGACGTAGTGGGCGGTGGCACCAATCAGTTTTACCCCGCGCTGGTAGGCCTGGTGATAGGGCTTGGCGCCCTTGAAACCGGGCAGGAACGAGTGGTGGATATTGATCGCCCGGCCCGAGAGCTGCCGGCACAGATCGTCGGAGAGGATCTGCATGTAGCGCGCCAGGACCACGAGGTCGGTGCGGGTATCGTCGATGAGGGTCATCAGTTCGGCTTCCTGACGGGCCTTGGTGTCCTGGGTCACCGGCAGGTAGATGAAGCGGATGCCCTCACGTTCGGCCATGGGCCGCAGGTCCAGGTGATTGGAGACGATGGCGGTGATGGTCATGTCCATCTCGCCCTTGTGGTAGCGATAGAGCAGGTCGGTCAGGCAATGGTCGAACTTGCTGACCATCAGCAGCACGCGCATGGGCTGGCGCGTATCGTGCAGCTCCCAGGCCATGTCGAAGGCCTTCGCCACGTCGGCAAAGCCGGCCTTGAGCGTCTCGATATCGGCGGGCAGGCCGTCGTTGAAACGGAACACCGCACGCATGAAAAACTTGCCGCTGAACTCGTCGTCGAATTGCGCCATCTCCCCGATGTAGCAACCGTTGTCCGCCAGGTAAGTGGTGACGGCGGCGACGATCCCGGACACCGCCGGACAGCTTATCTTGATGATGAAATGGTTTTTTTCGTGTTGCATGACGCGTCCTCGGGAGGGTGGCGGCAGCTCATCGCAGGGCGATAAAAACAACGTTGAAGCCGGCTTCATGGAAGAAGATTTTTTCTTATGGGGAATAAAATATTCCAATAAGCGGCTTTATAGGGGAAATACGCGGGGGCCGTCCAGAGGTTTCTGAAAGTTTTTTAACTGGCAGGAAATATCAGGCGGCACGACAGCGTTGCTGGCCGTCGTGCACGAAGGGCGGGTTTATTCGTTGCCGTTGCCGTAGTTCATGATCGACAGCAGGCGGATCGGCACCTGCACCAATTGCTCGGGACCGTGGGGCACTTCGCCTTCGAAGGTCAGGCTGTCGCCGGCTTCCATGCGGTACAGCTGATTGCCGTGGCGGTAGATCAGTTCGCCTTCGAGCAAATGCAGGAACTCGGTGCCGGGATGGGAGAAGGTCGGAAACTCCTCGCTGGCGTCATCCATGCTGACCATGTACGCCTCGAAGCTCTTCTTCGGCCCGCGGGTGTGGTTGAGCAGGTGGTAGGTGTGGCCTTTCTCCGTGCCCCGGCGCACCACCTCCATGCCCTGGTCGGCCTTGACCAGCAGGGCACTGCCGCCTTGCTGGTCGTACTGGCTGAACAGCTTGGACATCGGCAGCCCGAGCACGTCGCACAGGCGGCTCAGGGTATCGAGGCTGGTGGACACCTGGGCGTTTTCGATCTTGCTCAACATGCCCTGGCTGATGCCGGCGATCTTCGCCACATCGGACAGTTTCAGATCCTGCGCCAGGCGCTGGCGCTTGATCTGCATGCCCAGGTACTGCTCCAGCTTGAGACGCGGTTCGAGCTCGTTCGGCATATTCATCGGGACCTGCACGGTTTCTGTTCAATAATATTAGTTTCGCACTAGGAAAGTGCAAGGCGGCAACCTGCACGGTCCGCCTCTGGGGTGTATTCCCACAGGGAAAACAATTTTCCCATATATACAGCACAAATGCGCGGTTGCTGATGCCGCACCCCGGCATGACTGAACTTGGCAAGGGCTTTGCATTCCTGAAAAGAAATTAACTTTCTTCTGCGGAATAAAGAAGGTTGAGAGCGTCAACCCCATTCATAGCGCTTTGCCTTTTCACGAGGAGTGAAGACCCATGTTGCCAGCAGAAACCCAGCGCCTTATCGACAAGCACGGGATCAAGTACGTGCTTGCGCAATTTGTCGATATCCATGGTGCGGCGAAAACCAAATCGGTGCCGGTGTGCGGGCTCAAGACCGTGGCGGAAGAAGGCGCCGGATTTGCCGGTTTCGCCATCTGCGGCATGGGCATGGAACCCCACGGCCCAGACTTCATGGCCCGGGGCGATCTGTCGACCCTGACGCCGGTGCCCTGGCAGCCGGGGTACGGCCGCGTGGTCTGTGTCGGCCATGTCGATGGCCAACCGCATCCCTATGACAGCCGCTACGTCCTGCAACAACAGGTCCAGCGCCTGCAGGACAAGGGCTGGACCCTCAACACCGGCCTGGAACCCGAATTCAGCCTGTTCCGCCGCGACGCCGAGGGCAAGCTGCAAGCGGTGGACGCCAGCGACAACCTCGACAAGCCCTGCTACGACTACAAGGGCCTGTCGCGTTCCCGGGTGTTTCTCGAAAACCTGACTGAAGCGCTGCAAGCGGTGGACTTCGAGGTCTATCAGATCGACCACGAAGACGCCAACGGCCAGTTCGAGATCAACTACACCTACAGCGATGCCCTGACCTCGGCCGACCGCTTCACCTTCTTCCGCATGGCCGCCGGCGAAATCGCCAACGACCTGGGCATGATCTGCTCGTTCATGCCCAAGCCCGACCCGAAGCGCGCCGGCAACGGCATGCACTTTCACCTGTCGATCGCCAGCGCCGAGAACAAGAACCTGTTCCACGACGCCAGCGACCCGAGCGGCATGGGCCTGTCGAAACTGGCCTATCACTTCGCCGCCGGCCTGCTTGCCCATGGCCCGGCGCTGTGTGCCTTCGCCGCGCCGACGGTGAACTCCTACAAGCGCCTGGTGGTGGGCAACTCGCTGTCCGGCGCGACCTGGGCCCCGGCCTTTATCGCCTTCGGCGCCAACAACCGCTCGGCGATGGTCCGCGTGCCTTACGGGCGTCTCGAATTCCGCTTGCCGGATGCCGGTTGCAACCCCTATCTGGTCAGCGCCGCGATCATCGCCGCCGGCCTGGACGGTATCGACCGGCAACTGGAAGTCGAGCATGTCTGCAACGAAAACCTCTACAGCCTGAGCCTGGAGCAGATTGCTGCCCGGGGCATCAAGACTTTGCCGCAATCGCTCAAGGAAGCCACCGACGCCCTGGAAGCCGACCCGTTGTTCGCCGAGGTCATGGGCCCGCAAATCGTCGGCGAGTTCATCAAGCTCAAGCGCATGGAATGGGTGGAATACAGCCGCCACGTCTCCGATTGGGAAATCCAGCGCTACACCGAATTCTTCTGATCGACCGCTTCAACAACCATTCGGACGGTCGGGCTCAAGCCGGGCGTCCTGTGTCTTCGAGGGAGACTTGATATGTGTGGGATCGTAGGGCTTTACCTGAAAAATCCGCAGCTGGAAGCCCGGCTTGGCGAGCTGTTCGAACCAATGTTGCTGGCCATGACCGACCGTGGCCCGGACAGTGCCGGCTTTGCCATCTACGGTGATGAAGTGGCCGATGGCTGGCTCAAGCTGACCTTGCAGGCGACCACCGACGGCTTCGACTGGCAGTCACTGATGTCGGGGCTGGAAGGGCGTCTGGGGTGCTCCCTGGACTGGTTTCAGAACGCCAGTGCCGCGGTGCTGAAAATCCAGGCCGGCGAAGCCCCGGTGCGGGCGCTGCTCAATGAACTGGCGCCGTCGGTGCGGATCATGAGCGCCGGGCAGAGCATCGAGATCCTCAAGGGCATGGGCCTGCCGTTGGAGATTTCCCAGCGTTTCGGCCTGTCCGGCATGCAGGGCAGCCACATCATCGGGCATACCCGCATGGCCACCGAAAGTGCGGTGACCCTGGAAGGCAGCCATCCGTTTTCCACCGGCGCGGACCTGTGCCTGGTGCACAACGGCTCGCTGTCCAACCACTTCCGCCTGCGCCAGGAACTCAAGCGCGAAGGCATTCACTTCGAGACCGACAATGACACTGAAGTGGCTGCCGGTTACCTGACCTGGCGCCTGCAACAGGGCGACTCGTTGAAACAGGCGCTGGACCATTCGCTGCGCGACCTGGACGGCTTCTTCACCTTCGCCATCGGCACCCGCAACGGCTTCGCGGTGATCCGCGACCCGGTGGCCTGCAAGCCGGCGATCATCGCCGAAACCGACGACTACGTGGCCATGGCCTCGGAATACCAGGCCCTGTCGAGCCTGCCGGGTATCGAACACGCCAAGGTCTGGGAGCCGGCGCCGGCCACCCTGTACCTCTGGGAACGCGAATCAGCTTAAGGAGTGCCTGCATGAAAACCATCGATCTTTCCACGGCCTCGGTGCGCGACCTCAACCAGGCGCTGCATGACCAGGTCAATCAGGTAGAAGACCGTGAATGGGTGGTGACCCATTCCAACGGCAAGCACAACCTCGCGGTGGGTGTGAACCAGGCTGTGTCCATCGATATCCAGGGCCATGCCGGTTACTACTGCGCCGGCATGAACCAGAAGGCGAGCATCACCGTGCACGGCAATGCCGGTGTCGGTGTGGCAGAAAACATGATGTCCGGCATGGTCCGGATCAAGGGCAGCGCCTCCCAGGCGGCCGGCGCCACCGCCCACGGCGGCTTGCTGGTGATCGAGGGCGATGCCGGGGCCCGTTGCGGGATCTCGATGAAGGGCATCGATATCGTGGTCGGCGGCAGCATCGGCCATATGAGCTGCTTCATGGGCCAGGCCGGGCGCCTGGTGGTGTGCGGCGATGCCGGCGATGCGCTGGGCGATTCGCTCTACGAAACCCGCATCTACGTCAAAGGCAGCGTGCAGTCCCTGGGTTCGGATTGCGTCGAGAAAGAGATGCGTGCCGAGCACCTGGAAGAGTTGCAGGAGCTGCTCAACCGCGCCGGTTTCGACGAGTCGCCCGCAAGCTTCAAACGCTACGGTTCGGCCCGTCAGTTGTACAACTTCAAAGTCGATAACGCGTCCGCGTACTGATCCACGCGAGGAGAACTGCCATGAGCGAAAAACATACTCCGGTGCTGCGTGAGTCCGCCACCTTCGACCGCCTGACCATCCAGGAAATCCAGCGTGCCGCCGAAACCGGCATCTATGACATCCGTGGTGGTGGCACCAAGCGCAAGCTGCCGCACTTCGATGACTTGCTGCTGCTCGGTGCCAGCGTGTCCCGCTACCCATTGGAAGGCTATCGGGAGAAGTGCGGGACCGACGTGATTCTCGGCAACCGCTTCGCCAAGAAGCCGATTCACCTGAAGATTCCGGTGACCATTGCCGGCATGAGCTTCGGTGCGCTGTCGGCCAACGCCAAGGAAGCCCTCGGCCGTGGTGCGACCATTGCCGGTACCAGCACCACCACCGGCGACGGCGGCATGACCCCGGAAGAGCGCGGGCAATCGCAGCACCTGGTCTATCAATACCTGCCGTCGCGTTATGGTATGAACCCGGACGATCTGCGCAAGGCCGATGCCATCGAGATCGTCCTGGGGCAGGGCGCCAAGCCGGGCGGCGGCGGCATGCTGCTGGGCATGAAAGTCACCGAGCGCGTGGCCGGCATGCGCACGCTGCCGATCGGGGTCGACCAGCGCAGTGCCTGCCGCCACCCGGACTGGACCGGCCCGGACGACCTGGCGATCAAGATTGCCGAACTGCGGGAAATCACCGATTGGGAAAAGCCGATCTACGTGAAAATCGGTGCCAGCCGTCCGTATTACGACGTCAAGCTGGCGGTCAAGGCCGGGGCCGATGTGATTGTGCTCGATGGCATGCAAGGCGGCACGGCGGCGACCCAGGAAGTGTTTATCGAGCACGTCGGGATTCCGATCCTGCCGGCGATTCCCCAGGCGGTCCAGGCGTTGCAGGAGATGGGCATGCATCGCAAGGTGCAACTGATCGTCTCGGGCGGGATTCGCAACGGTGCCGACGTGGCCAAGGCCATGGCGCTGGGCGCCGACGCGGTGGCGATCGGTACGGCGGCGTTGATTGCCCTGGGCGACAACCACCCGCGCCTGGACGAGGAGTTGAAGCAGATCGGCTCGGCAGCCGGCTATTACGATGACTGGCAGAACGGCCGTGACCCGGCGGGGATCACCACCCAGGACCCGGAGCTGTCCAAGCGCCTCGATCCGGTGGAGGGCGGTCGGCGCCTGGCCAACTACCTGCGGGTGCTGGTGCTGGAGGCCCAGACCATGGCGCGGGCCTGTGGCAAGTCACACCTGCATAACCTCGATCCGGAGGACCTGGTGGCCCTGACCGTGGAATCGGCGGCCATGGCCCGGGTGCCGCTGGCCGGTACGTCGTGGATCCCTGGTTCGGGATACTGAATCAAGACCCCAATGGAATCTTGAACACGCCGAAAAATCTATAGGAGCCAGCTTGCTGGCGATAGCGGCCGCTCGGACGATGCAAGGCTCACTCGCCTCATCGCCAGCAAGCTGGCTCCTACAGGGATCGTGCTCAGCCGTGACGGCCCCCACAGGGAAGGCGGTGTTTGCACGTTTATCATTCGAAGAGGCCTCAAGGCCCGTCCACTCTCACATTGCTCGCTGCCAGGCATCCCCATTCTTTTTGCAGGAGCTTCAATAATGGTCAATCGTCTAACTGGCAAGTCCGTGTTACTGCTGCTGGCCCTCGGTGCCCTGGCACCCCTGGCGCAAGCGGCCGATGCCCCGACCCTCAATACCGGCAGCACCGCCTGGATGATCACCGCGGCGGTGCTGGTGCTGTTCATGTGCCTGCCGGGCCTGGCGCTGTTCTACGGCGGCCTGGTCCGGGCGAAAAACATGCTCTCGCTGTTCACCCAGTGCTTCGGTGTCGCCGGCCTGGTCGGCGTGTTGTGGGTGATCTATGGCTACAGCATGGTGGTCGACACCACCGGCATGATCGACGGCCAGGTGACGTTCAACAGCTTTGTCGGCGGCCTGAGCCGGGCCTTCCTGGCCGGGATGAAGCCCGACAGCCTGGTGGGCGACATCCCGGAAGGGGTGTTCGTGACCTTCCAGATGACCTTCGCCATCATCACCCCGGCGCTGATTGCCGGAGCCTTTGCCGAGCGTATGAAGTTCTCCGCGGCGCTGCTGTTCATGGCGGTCTGGTTCACCCTGGTCTACGCGCCGGTGGCGCATATGGTCTGGGGCGGTTCCGGGGCCTTGATGCACAACTGGGGCGTGCTCGATTTTGCCGGCGGCACCGCCGTGCATATCAACGCCGGGGTTGCCGCCCTGGCCGCCTGCCTGATCCTCGGCAAGCGCAAGGGTTATCAGAACGAGCCGATGCCGGCGCATAACCTGAGCCTGACCATGGCCGGCGCGGCGATGCTCTGGGTCGGCTGGTTCGGTTTCAATATCGGCTCCGGCGGTGGTCTCAACGGGCTTTCGGGCATTGTCATGCTCAATACCCAGTTGGGCGCCTGTGCCGGCATTCTCGGCTGGATGTTCACCGAGTGGTTCAAGGTCGGCAAACCCAGTGCCCTGGGCCTGGCCAGCGGCGCCTTGGCCGGGTTGGTAGGCATCACCCCGGCCTGCGCCTATGTCGGCGTCGGCGGTGCCTTGGCCATCGGCCTGCTATGCGGGGTCTTCTGCTACCTGAGCGTGACCGTGTTGAAACGACGCTTCGGTTATGACGACAGCCTCGATGTGTTCGGCCTGCATGGCATCGGCGGTATGATCGGCGCGGTGTTGACCGGGGTCTTCTGTGTGCCGTCGCTGGGCGGGCTGGTGGAAGGCGTGACCCTCGGCGGGCAGGTCCTGGCACAGATCAAGGGCGTGGCACTGACCACGGTCTACTGCTTTGCCGTCAGTTGGGTGATTCTCAAGGGGGTCAAGGCGTTGATCGGCTTGCGCGCCGATGAATCGGTGGAGGAGATGGGGCTGGACCTGGCCGAGCACAATGAGCGGGCCTACAACCATTGAGCCTGGCCCGGCAGCCGGTGATAACCGGCTGCCGGGGACGCCCGATCAGCGGGACCGCTGCAACTGTGTAGCGATCACCGTGTTCTTCATCAGATAGGCAATGGTCATCGGCCCGACCCCGCCGGGGACCGGGGTGATCGCGCTGGCCACCAGGCGGGCGCTGGCATAGTCGACATCCCCCACCAGGCGGCTGCCCGTCTCGGTTTCAATCCGGTTGATACCCACATCGATCACCACCGCGCCCGGCTTGAGCCAACTGGCGTCGATCAACTGCGGGCGCCCGACGGCGGCCACCACGATATCCGCCAGCCGGCACAATGCCGGGGCATCGACACTGCGCGAGTGCACCACGCTGACCGAACAATCGGCCTGCAGCAGCAAGGTCGCCATCGGCTTGCCGACGATATTCGAACGGCCGATGACCACCGCGTGTTTGCCGCGCAGATCGCCGCAGGTTTCCTGCAGCAAGCGCATGCAGCCACTGGGCGTGCAGGGCGTCAGTACCTCGGCGCCGTGGACCAGGCCGCCGACGTTTTCCCGATGAAAGCCGTCGACATCCTTGAGCGGGTCGATGGCCTGGATCACCGCATGCTCTTCGATATGCGCGGGCAACGGCAGTTGCACAAGGATGCCGTTCACCGCCGGATCGACGTTCAGTTCGGCAATCAGTTGCAGCAACTCGGCCTGGCCGGTGCTGTCCGGCAGGCGATGTTCCAGCGAACGAATGCCGACTTCTTCGGCCCGCAGCAATTTGTTGCGCACATAGACATGGCTGGCCGGGTCGTCGCCCACCAGGACTACGGCCAGCGCGGGAAAGATGGCCTGCCGGGCCAGGTCCGCGACCTCGTCGCGGACTTCATTGAGCACCTGGGCGGCGATGGCCTTGCCGTCGATGTCACGGGCCGGTGCAAGGGAGGAATTCATCGAATGCGTCACCATGGTCTGGGTAGGGGAAAGAGTGGGGGCCAGGCGCCTTTGCCCCAATGGGGGTCTTGAAGACGCCGCCAAACCTGTAGGAGCCAGCTTGCTGGCGATAGCGGCCGATCAGGCGATGCAAGGCTCACTGGCCCCGTCGCCAGCAAGCCGGCTCCTACAGGGATCGGGTTCAGCCTGGACGGCCGGTAGCTCCAGCCAGGTCATTTGGGTTCTTCAGGTCGCTCAGGCCACCAGCCGGTGACAGAAATATACCACCAGCACGCCGGCGAGCAGTGTGACATAAGGCAGCACACCCGCGCGCTTGAGTCCGGCATCGGCCTGGATATGCAGGTCGGTCAGCATCGCTTCCGGGAAACGCCCCTTGTCCTGCCAGTAATGGCGCACGACAAACACCGGAATGATCAGCAGCGCCAGCAGCAGGCCGGTGAACAGCGTACCGGCGCCCCAGATATCCGCGCCCATCCCCATGCACGCCAGGTTGACGAAGCTCAGCGCCCCACCGGCCGCCAGCAACAGGGTCGGTGCCTTGTACGGGCGGGTCCAGTCCGGGCGGTCCAGGCGGTGGATCCAGCCGGCGTTGAGGTTGAGGAAGTTGAAGATGATGTAGCTGACATTCGACGCCGCGAGGACGAACACATAGTCGGACATCAGCAACAGCAGCATATTGAACGTCAGGTCGGTCCACATCGCCGCCGTCGGCGCGCCGTGTTCATTGGTCCGTCCCAGGTACCTGGGTAGCCAGCCGTCCACCGAGGCCTGGTACAGGGTGCGCGAAGAGCCGGACATCGAGGTCATGATCGCCAGCAGGGTGGCGAGTATCAGCATGATCAGCACGATATTGGCCACCAGCTTGCCGCCGCCGATACTGTCGGCCATCACCTGGCCAACGCCCATACCGCTGTAGATCGCCGGCGACAGCAGGCCGCTGTAGACGGCGGGAGTGACCACCGCGCCGCTGGCATCGAGCACCGCCGGTGTCACCAGTTGGCCTAGACCCAGGCTGCCCTGGAAGGCCAGCGGCACCAGGGTGAAGACCAGGATGCAGAGCAGGCCGGCGTAGAAAATCGCCTTGAAGGTGTCGCGCTTGGGGTCCTTGAATTCCCGGGTGTAGCACACCGCTGTCTCGAAGCCGTAGGTCGACCAGGCCGCCATGAACAGGCCGCCGGCCATCAGCGACCAGCCGGAGATATCCCAGGGCCCGTCGATCACCAGCCCGGCGGCGTCATGGGCCAGGGGGAACAACGGCAAGAAGTTGACCCGCGCCGCATCGCCCGTGAGCAACGGCACCACACCCACCAGCAGCAGTGGAATCAGCGAGGTGGCACCCAGCACCAGGGTCAGTCGCGCCGAACGCAGGATGCCGCCGTGCTGTACGGCGAACACCCCCAGCAGGATCAGCAGGCCGATGCCGAAGGTGGCGTTGATGCGCAGGGACAGGCCGCTCTTGACCCAACCGAGGTCGAGCAGGGTGAACTGCCAGGTGTTGATCAGCGCGTCCGCCGGAAACAGCGCGGTGAGGATATAGCCGGCCGCCAGCCCCGAACCGATGGCCAGCACCGGCGACCAGGCCAGCCAGTTGCACCACACCGATACCGGGGCGATCAGCTTGCTGTAGCGGACCCAGGCGATGGCGCCGTAGACCGAGGCACCGCCGGACTTGTGCGGGAACAGCCCGGCGATTTCGGCATAGGTGAAGGCCTGGATAAACCCGAACAGGATCGACACGATCCAGACGATCCACGCCGGTTTGCCCACGGTGGCGGCAATCGCGCCAATGGAGAACAGCACCAGCGCGGGCACGCCGCTGGCGACCCAGAAGGCCCCGCGCCAATCGATCTTGCGGTGCAGGCTGCCGACCGCGGCGGGGGCCGGCGGTACGGTCTCGAACGTCGTCGCTTCCATCTTTGTATTCCCATGTCTGAGTGGAGGGGCGTTGGGCAGTCAAAGTCAGTTGGCGTACCAGTTCGTTATCCCGATCAACTGCGGACCCGGCTCTTGTCCGGGTCGTAGAAGATCGCCGGCGTGACCGTGGCGCTGATGCGCTTCTGCAGGCCATCGACCTTGCCGACCTCAAGCTCCGTGCCAATCTCGGCGCAGGCCACATCGACGCGACAGAGGGCGATATTGCTGCCCAGCAGTGGCGAGCGACAGGCGCTGGTGACTACTCCTACCTGGGCCCGCCCGCGATAGACCGCATCGCCGTGGTGGGCTCCTTCGTTGCCGCTCAGGTGCAGTCCCACCAGCTTGTGGCTGGGGTGGGCGCTGCGCCGCAGCAGCGCTTCGCGACCGATGAAGTCGTCGGTCTTGCTCTTGAGGGGCACGCTGAAACCGATGCCGGCCTCGAAGGGATCGGTCTGGTCGCTGAACTCGTAGCCGGCGAAGATCAGCCCGGCTTCGATGCGCAGCATGTCCAGTGCTTCCAGGCCCAGGGGGACGATGCCCAGGGGTTGGCCCAGTTGCCAGATCCGGTCCCAGACCCGCTCGGCGTCCTGGGGCTGGCACCAGACCTCATAACCCAGTTCGCCTGTGTAGCCGGTACGGGAAATCATCAGCGGGCAACCGTCGTAGCCGTCCAGGCGACCCACCAGGAAGCGGAACCAGCCGAGGCTTTCCAGGTTCGGCTGGGTCGGCGGCGTCCAGACCATCTGCTTGAGCAGTTCGCGGCTCAGCGGGCCCTGGACCGAGAGGTTGTGGATCTGCTCACTGGCGGACTTGACCCAGACTTTCATGCCCAGCTTCGCCGCCTGTTCCCGCAACCAGATGCCGGCATAGTCCTCGCCGCAGATCCAGCGGAAATTGTCCGGGCCCAGGCGCAGCAGGGTGCCGTCGTCGAGCATGCCGCCGTGTTCGTGGCACATTGCCGAATACACCACTTGGCCGACCGCCAGGCGCCGCACGTCGCGGGTCAGGCAGTACTGCAGGAGGGCTTCGGCATCCGGGCCGAGGATCTCGAACTTGCGCAGGGCGCTCAGGTCCATCACGGCCACGCGCTCGCGGCAGCCGAGGTATTCGTCAATGGCGCCGAAACCGTCGTAGCGCAGCGGTAGCCACCAGTTGCGGTAGTCGGTGAAGCTGCCGGTCAGGCTACTGGTTCGGGAGTGAAAGCCCGATTCACGGGTCAGGATCGGGTCGGCGTCGGCCGTGGTTCGAGTGCTCATGGCGATGGAAAAACGCTCCTGTTCGCTGTAGACGCGGATATGGATATCGGTCGGGTTCCAGCCATTGGCCGGGTCGATGTCGTCGGGGCACGATGAGCTGCCGCAGACCAGGTCGTTCATGGCCTTGAGCAGCACATAGTCGCCGGGGCGCGACCAGGGTTCGTCGAGGGTCATCTGCTGATGGGCGTCGATCATGGTGTTGAAGAAAAAATTGATCGCCGGCCAACCGCCGCGGGCCTGCACGCCATACGGGGCGAGGGCGCGGCTGAGGTTGTCGCTGCAGTTGTCGTGCCCGAAATAGCCCTGGCTTTCGTAATAGCGGGCGGCGCAGGCCAGGGCGAAGGCGTCGTGCCGGCCCACGGTGTCGCGCACCACTTCGAGCATGGGTTGCATCTGCCGGTCGAAGAACTTCGAGAACAGCCCCGGTGCCGGGTAGGCACTGCCGTTCAGGGTACGGGTGACGGTCTGGTCGAGGTCCAGTTCCAGCCCGCGATCCAGCGCCCGGCGATCGAAGGCGACGAAGTCCGAGCACTGCCGGCCGGCGACATCCAGCACCTGGATGTATTGGCCCTTGGCGACGTGGTAGCCGTGGGCGCTGCCGGCACGCACGGTGAACTCGTCCACCAGCTCGCCCAACGGCTCGGGCAGTTCAGGCAACCATAGCGGCGAAGGGTTGGCCCGCTCGACGATCAGCCGCAGTTCGCTGGGCCGGTATTGCCGGTCGACGGCGTGGGGGCCGGCGGGGGCGGCGACCAGCACCAGCAACGCGTCACTGGCGACAAAACGCCGGCTGTGCCCGGCTTCGTTGTCGTCGCCCCAGAGTGAGGCTGCGTGTGGCAGTGAGCGGGAATCGACACCGCGTTTGTGCAGGGCCCGGAGGATGCGTTGGCTGTGCAGGCTCGGTTCGGCCAGTCGCCCGGCGATAAACCCGCCGCCCGGCGTGCCGGCCAGTGCCCATTGCGCCAGGGCGCTATGGCCGTTGGTGGCCAGGGCCAGCAACTCGCAGGGTTGCAGGCCTTCGACGTCGATCACTTGCAGGGTGTCGCCAGGCTCCAGGGCCACCAGGCTCATGCCATCGGCGGCCACCCGGTAACGCTCCTGCGCTGGTATCCGGGCAAACAGCCCGGGCTCCCGGGGACGCGAAACACGTGGTGCGTTCATGCTGCGACTCCCCTGTCAGCCAACCGACTGGATCGAGGTGGACGGTTCGCCGAGGTAGGCGGCCATGGAGTCGTCCAGCGCGTGCAGCCAGGGCGTGTGATGGGGGGGCGACTGGGTGCCGGTCATCAGCGAGCGGTAGGACTTGTCGCGATAGCCCATGATGTTTTCGGCCTTGTCATGCTTCCAGTGCAGGAAGGTGTCGTTGACCGCGGCAATGTCGAAATCGGGGTAGTCGGTGGCGTCCACCAGTTGCTGGATATAGGCACCCTGGTATTCGAACATCTGCTGGTTGGTTTCCAGGCTCTGCTCGCGCTCGTGCCATTGCCGGCTGTCGGCGACCATCTCGGCCAGGGACGGCAGCGCGATGCGCCCGAGGATGACGTCGCGGGCGTACCAGGCCTGGGCGTCGAACATGTTGAAGGAGTACCACTGGTCCTGCATGCCGAGGTAGATCATGCGCGGGTTGGGTTCCCAGAACACGCCCTTGTACAGGTTCATCGGCCACAGGCGATTGTCGGTCTTGAGGCAGAGTTCGTCCGGCAGGAACGGGAAGTGGTGCTTGTAGCCGGTGCACAGGATCACCGCGTCGATGTGCTTGCTGCTGCCGTCGGCGAAATGGGCGCGGTTGTGTTCCAGGCGCTGCAGCAGCGGCTTTTCTTCCCAGTTGGCCGGCCACTTGTAGCCCATCGGCGCGCTGCGGTAGCAACTGGTGATGCTGCGTGCGCCGTATTTGTAGCACTGCGAACCGATGTCCTCGGCCGAGTAGCTGCTGCCGACGATCAGCAGGTCCTTGCCCTTGAACTCCAGCGCTTCGCGAAAGTCATGGGCGTGCAGGATGCGTCCGGCGAATTGCTCGAAGCCCTCGAAGTGCGGCACCTTGGGCGTGGAAAAGTGGCCGCAGGCGTTGATCACGTAGTCGAAGCTTTCCTCCGTCTGCAGGTCCTGGTTGTAGTCATGGGCCTGGACAGTGAAGCGGCCGCTTTCAGCATCGAAGCTGACTTGGCGCACCACGTTGTTGAAGCGGATGTATGGGCGCACCCCGGCTTTTTCCACGCGGCCCTTGATGTAGTCCCAGAGCACTTCCCGCGGCGGGTAGGAGCCGATGGGGCGGCCGAAATGCTCTTCGAAGGTGTAGTCGGCGAACTCCAGGCACTCCTTGGGTCCGTTCGACCACAGGTAGCGGTACATGCTGCCGTGCACCGGTTCGCCGTTTTCGTCCAGGCCGGTGCGCCAGGTGTAGTTCCACATGCCGCCCCAGTCGCTCTGCTTCTCGTAGCAGACCAGTTCGGGGATCTCGGCGCCCTGGTCACGGGCCGACTGGAAGGCTCGGAGTTGCGCCATGCCGCAAGGGCCGGCGCCGATGATTGCCACGCGTAAAGTCATGATCGTGCCTCGTAATGATGGAGTCGGCGCTCAGCGAAAGATCACTGTCTTGTCCTGGTTGATGAAGACCCGGTGTTCCAGGTGATATTTCAGGGCCTTGGAAAGCGCGACGGTTTCGGTGTCGCGGCCGATGGCGACCAGCGAGTCGGGCCGGTGGGTGTGGTCGACCCGCTGGATTTCCTGCTCGATGATCGGGCCCTCGTCCAGGTCGCTGGTGACGTAGTGGGCGGTGGCGCCGATCAGTTTCACGCCACGGTCGTAGGCCTGGTGATAGGGCTTGGCGCCCTTGAATCCCGGCAGGAACGAGTGGTGGATATTGATTGCCCGGCCCGACAACTTGCGGCACAGGTCGTCGGAGAGAATCTGCATGTAGCGGGCGAGCACCACCAGGTCGGTGCGGGTTTCCTCGACGATGCGCAGCAGTTCGGCTTCCTGCCCGGCCTTGCTGTCCCTGGTCACCGGCAGGTAGATGAAACGGATGCCTTCGCGCTCGGCCATCGGCCGCAGGTCCAGGTGGTTGGAGACCACGGCGGTGATGGTCATGTCCATCTCGCCCTTGCGGTGGCGATAGAGCAGGTCGGTCAGGCAATGGTCGAACTTGCTGACCATCAGCAGCACCCGCGTCGGCTCGGCACCGCTGAACAGCTCCCATTGCATGTCGAAGCCGCCGGCCAGGCCGCCGAGGCCTTCGCGCAGCGCGCTGATGTCCGCGTTTGCGCCCTTGTTGAAGCGGAACACCGCGCGCATGAAGAAGCGCCCGGTGAACTCGTCGTCGAACTGCGCCAGCTCGCTGATGTAGCAGTTTTGCCCGGCCAGGCACGAGGTGATCGCCGCGACGATACCGGAGGTGGCCGGGCAGGTGATCTTGAGAATGTAGTGTGGCTCTGGATGGTCCATGGAAACTCCTGGGGTGGCTCAGCCCTTGGCGGTGCGTTTGGTTTTCTGCGGGTCGTCGAAGGGCAGGGCGTGGCTCACGGCGCCGGTTTCCAGGCTGCCGCGCAGCTGCAGGGCGATACCGGGCACGGAGCAGGCGACGTTCATTCGGGCAATCGCCATGGAGCGTTTGCTCAAGCGCGAATACAGGCCGCAGGTGACTACGCCAACCTGCTGGTTGCCTTGCCAAAGGGTGTCACCGGCCTCGGCGGCGCGTACGCCGTCCAACAGCAGGCCAGTGATCTTGAAGCGTTCGCGGCCTTGCAGGCGGCGGTGTTCCTCGGCGCCACGGAAGTCGCGCTTTTCCGGCGAGACAGTGAACTCCAGGCCTATTTCCCAGAGGGTGTCGCCGGGCTTTTCGTCGGCGAAGGGGTACATCTGCGAGTTGTCGTAGGGGAAGAACATCAGCGAGCTTTCCACCCGCAACCAGTCCAGGGCGGTAAAGGCGCAGGGGATAATGCCCAGGCTCGCGCCCTGTTCGAGGATCCGGTCCCAGAGGAAGGGCGCATCGGCGGCCTTGCAGAAGATCTCGTAGCCGCGTTCGCCGGTGTAGCCGGTGCGCGAGATCATCACCGGGCGCTCGAACAGCCGGGTCTGCAGGTGATGGAAGTAGGGCAGCTGGCGAATGCCGGGCACATGCTCGGCAAGGAAATCCACCGCCAGCGGGCCTTGCAACGACAGGTCGTGGAGGTCGTCGTCGAACAGCACCGCGACCTGCCGGCCCTGGGCCGAACGCACCAGCATTTCATGGCCGCTACCGGCGCCATGCACCACCATGAAGGCGTTGGGGCCGGTGCGGTAGACGATGCAGTCGTCGACGAACTTGCCCTCCTCGTCGAGCATCGAGGCGTACACCGATTTGCCCGGGTAGAGCTTGCTGATGTCCCGAGTGGTCGCCCATTGCAGCAGGCTCTCGGCGTGGGGGCCGACGTAGTGGACTTTTTTCAGCCCGGAGACGTCCATCAGCCCGGCCCGGGTGCGGATCGCCTCGTGGTGATCGGCGAGGTCGCTGGCGTAGGTCCAGGCGGTGCCCATGCCGTTCCAGTCTTCCAGGTGCGAGCCGAGTGCGCGGTGACGCTCGGCGAGTGCGGAGATGCGCCATGAATGAGCCATATGCAGGTCCTTGTCAGTCAAAGAGTGGGTAAGGGGTCAGGCGTCGGGGTCGAAGCGGCTCAGCCACTGGACCAGGGTCGCTCGGTAACGGGTCATGCCCTTGTAGTCGGCGATCGGTTCGGGCAGGTCGCGCAACACGCGGTGCAGCCGGCAGCCCCAACCGGGCTGGCTGACCAGTTCGTCGAGGCTGATCAGGTAGGTGCGGATGCTGAACATCAGCCCGTTGCTGCGGGGCAGGCGGGCCATCAGTTGCAGCTCGACCCGCAGATGCACCAGGCGGCCGGCGTTCTCGGCCGTGACGCTGCCACGGTCGGCGCCCCATTCGTGGAAGGTCTCCGGCGAGGAGTCCAGGCGCGGGTTGATCGTCAACGTCCAGTTCAGGCGCCGCACCGGCTGGCCCACCGGCACATTGAGCAGGTACTTCAGGGCACGATCGAAGATGCCCATCTGATGGGCCATGGGCACTGGCGAATGCCACTGCTTGAAGCTCATGCCGGCATCGAAGGCCAGCGACCAGTCCGCCGGGCTGGTGACCATGCCGGCGTCCATGAACAGGTCACCGTCGCGCTGGTCGAGCAGGGCGAAATCGCCCTGGACCTGGCGGGTGATGAACTCCAGTGGTTCGCACGGCAGGGTCGTGGCATCGCCGAAGGTGAAGCGCTGGTCGATCTCCAGGGCTTTGTTGCGCCAGTGCCAGTGCAGGCCGTCGCAGTCGAGTTCGAACCACTGCGGATAATCGGCGGCGAGCTTGTGCATCAGCATTTCCAAGGCGTCCCAGGCGGCTTCCTGCATATGTGCCAGCACCAGGTAACGGCGTGGGTCCTTGTCCAGGACCCGGGCACGCTCGGCCATTTCCGAGCGGTAGTGCTCGTCGATATCGAACCAGTGTTCATAGATCGAGCCGGGGTCCTTCGAGTTCGCCGGTTCAATGTTTACCGAGTAGAGATAACTGTCCTCGGTGAAAGGGAACGGAAAGCGTCGGATGGCTTTGGGGCTGTTGCGGAAGCTGAAGGGCTCCCGGTAGGTCTGGAGTGGGCTGAATTGAACGGACATGGTCGACTCCTAGAGATCTAGCAAAACCCGTGGGCCGCAGCCGCGGGACACACAGGGCATCAGGAACTCGGCCTGTTCGGCGCGGCTCAGGAAGCTGTCGCGGTGTTCGATTTCGCCCTGCAGATGGCGGGTCATGCACTGGCCGCAGACCCCGCCGCGACACAGGCTGGGCGGCGCGATGCCGGCACTTTCCAGGGCTTCCAGCAGGCTCTGTTCGGCGCTGACCTGAAGGCGGCGGCCGCTGCGGGCCAGTTCCAGCTCGAAGGGCTGGCCGGGCTGCGCGGCGCTGAAGGCTTCCCAGTGCACGCGGCTGGCGGGCCAGCCCAGGCGGCTCGCGGTTTCCCGTACGGCCTCGAGCAGGCGCTGCGGGCCGCAGGTGTAGACATGGCTGCCCAGGGGCCGGTCGCGCAGGATCGCCTGCAAGTCGCATGGCGTACCGGCGGCGTAACGATGCAGGCGTGACCCCAGGCGTTCCTGCAACTCGTCGAGATAGGCATCGGTCAGGCCCGGCCGGTAGAGGTAGTGCAACTCGACATTCGCCTGGCGTCGTTGCAGGGCCTCGAGATAGGCCATGAACGGGGTGATGCCGATACCGCCGGCAATCAGGATGTGCAACTGCGCGCCCGAGTGCGGTGCAAACAGATTGGCCGGTGGCGAGAGGGTCAGGCGGTCGCCGACTTCGACCTGCTGGTGCAGATAGCGCGAGCCACCCCGCGAGGCTTCTTGCAGGCGCACGGCGATGCGGTAGTGGCGGTTGTCGGCCGGGTCGCCGGTCAGCGAGTAGGCATTGCGCAGGGTCCGTTCGCCCAGGGGGAGATGAACCTGCACATGGCTGCCCGAGGAGAATCCCGGCAAGCTGCCGGCGCAAGGCACCAGGGTGAATTCGCGGACCAGTGGCGTGAGCAGGCGCGCCGCGCTGACCTGGACCTGCAAGAGCGCGCTCATGAGCCGGCTCCGGCGTAGGGGCGGTCGGCGTCGTCGCAGACCCCGAGGTAGGCGCCCAGGCGTTTGGAAAAGTGTGCGCGGACGCCCAGTTGCACCTGGCAGCCGATGCAGTTGAAGCGGTCCGCCGCGCTGGCGGCCTGGGTCAGCCCGCAATGCACGCAATAGACCCGCCGGCTGCCGGGGACCGAGAGCGTCATGTCGATTTCGTCGTCGTGCAGCCCAGCGCGGCAGGCCTGGCCATGAACCAGCCAGATAAAGGCTTCGTCGCCGAGGATGTACAGGTGGCAGCCGACCGTGGCATCGGTGAGCAGACCGGTGAGGCGCGAGGGGAAATCCCGGCCCTGGGCGTTCAACAGCAGTGGCTGGTCGAGCCCCTCGACAAAGGCCGCGCCGAGCGCCGCCGATTGCATGACGACGATGTGCCGACGAGCCGCCTCACGGGGCATGGGTTCCCGGTAGACGGGGAGGCTGTAAAGCCGGTCGGGGGCGGCGCTGGGTCTATCCATCATGGTGAAGTTCCTGGCTGACTTGTTTCTTGCTGGGGAAGATAATTTCCCAGAAGGAATTTCCACTCAATCTGGAAGAAGCAGTACCTCTTTGGAGATAGCCCGTCGTTATTGGGTGGCGGGGCATGGAAGTTGCTCGCTTGCAGCCAGGGCTGAGCAACCGGACGGGGAGTCATCGACAGTGCGAACACGACCACAGTGGTGGGCCCGCTGGTTTCAGCGCGTCAGCCCCGAGCAAGTTCGCCAGGTGCGCGGGCTGCTGGCCGAATTGCCGCTGTGCCTGATGCACGCTGACGGTGCCTGGCCACGGCTGCTGGACCGTTTCGAAGCACTGCTGCCCGGTTACCGGCTGAACCTGATGCTCGGTGACGAGGACCTGGGCCCGGCCCGCAAACAATTGACCAGCCTGTGCCAGGGCGAGGCGAACTGTCCTTGGCGCGGCGGCGCGGTGAGCGAGGTGCCGCAGCCTTGCATGGCGTGCCGCCGACACGGCACACACCGTCTGCTCTGTGCCTTGCCGGCGGCGGACAGTGCCCAGCGCGGCCTGCTGTTGCTCGATGCGCCGGGCCCGGTCGGCCGGACCTTGCGCCAACTGCTGGAAGAGACAGCGCGGGCAGTCGGGGTCACGGTGCGGCTGCTACGGCACAAGCGCGAACAGCAACGCAAGCACGCCACTTTCCAGCACGGCGCCCTGGCCCGGGAGCTTCACGACTCGGTGGCCCAGCAGCTGGGGTATCTGTCGTTCCAGGCGCGGCTGATGCAGTCGCGAATGGGCGAGCCGGCCCAGTTGGACGCGTCGCTGGGGGAGCTGCGCAGCGGCCTGAGCCAGTTGCAGCGCCAGGTCCGGGAGCTGATCACCAGTGCCCGGCTGACCATGGACGGGCGCTCGCTGCGCCAGGCCCTGGCGGACTCGGTGGCGGAGTTTTCCCGGCGTTGCATCATTGTTTTCGAGCTGGACAACCGCCTGGCCGACGATGCCCTGAACCCGGAAACCGAATTGCAGATCCTGCAGATCATCCGCGAGGCCCTGGCCAACGCGGTGCGCCACTCCCATGCGCGGCACGTGCGCATCGAACTGCGCCAGACCCAGGAGGGCGAGGTCTCGGTCGCCGTGGAGGATGACGGCATCGGGCTGAGTCAGGCCTGTGGCGAAGACAACCATTTCGGCCTGAAAATCATTCGTGAACGGGCCTGCAGTATTGGCGCGCGGCTGTCCATCGAACCGATCCGGCCCCATGGTGTGCGCGTGCACCTGGGCCTTTCCCGCCACCCAGACGATCCCCAGGGGAGTTTCAATGGATTGCACGACCTTATTGCTGATCGATGACCATCCGCTGTTCCGCAAGGGCTTGGCGCAGTTGTTCGCCGCCAGTGACGATTTCGAGGTGGTGGGCCAGGCTGCCAGCGGGCGTGAAGGTATCAACCTGGCGTTGAGCCTGGCGCCGCAGCAGGTCCTGCTGGATCTGCACATGCCCGGCCTCAGCGGCTTGCAGGTGCTCGACGAGTTGCGCCAGCTGCGCCTCGGCTGCCAGATCGTGGTGCTGACGGCGTCGATGGACCGTGGCGAGCTGCTGGCCGCGCTGCGCCTGGGCGCCAATGGGTATGTGCTCAAGGAGACCGAGCCCGATGCGCTGCTGGCCTATATGCGCAACTGCAACAAGGGCGCGATTGTCCTCGACGACACCCTGGTCTCGCTGCTGGCCGGACACGGAGAGTCCGCCCCGGCGCCACACCGACCGGACCCCGGCGGCCTGACCGAGCGCGAAGGCCAGACGCTGGCCTTGATCGCCGCCGGCATGAGCAACAAGCAGATCGCCCGGGAACTGGGCATCAGCGACGGCACGGTGAAGATCTACGTGAAGAATCTCCTGCAGAAGTTGAGCCTGCACTCACGCCTGGAACTGGCGGCGTGGGTGCACAACGTCGGTAGTGGGCGACCTGAGGAGCGTCATTAGCCATGGACAAGCGCGGATCACTGCTGGAATCGCTGTTGAACGAACCGGCCGAGGCGACGCTGGACCGCTTTCCGGTGGCACTGCTGGAGCTTGGCGACGATGCGCGGATCGCCCGCTTCAATAGCGCCTGGATCGCCTTGATGGACAAGCCGGACGCCCAGCGCCCGCTGATCGACTATGTGCACCAGGAGGACCGGCCGTTATGGCGACAGGCGCTGCACGAGTTGCGCCGGCGTCCCGAGACCGCCTTCAATCAGCGCCTGCGTTTTGTCCACCCTTCGGGGGAGTTGCGCTGGTTCGAGGTCAATCTCAAGCGTGGTGCCGATGGCTTTTACCTGGCGGTCGGCGATGTGACTGCCCACAAGCGCCGGGAAATAGCCCTGCAGGCCAGCCAGCGCAGCACCCTGAGCCTGCTGGACAGCATGCCGGGCCTGATTTACCGCGGGCGCAACAATCAGGATTGGACGATGGAGTTTGTCAGTGCCGGCTGCCTGCAGCTGACCGGCTATCCGGCCCAGCGCCTGGTGGACAACCATGACTTCACCTACAACAGCCTGATTCACCCGCAGGATGCCGATTACGTCTGGCGCGAAGTGCAATATGCCTTGTCGCGGCAGGAGGCGTTCGAACTCAACTACCGGATCCGCTGCGCCGACCATTCGATCAAGGCGGTGTGGGAGAAGGGGGTGGGGATCTATTCGGACAATCGTGAGGTGCTGGGGATCGAGGGGGCGATTTTCGAACGCAAGGTGCCATGATCCCGAGTGGGCAGCGACGATGCGGGAGCAACCGGAGGCTGCTCCCGCGGTGTGGCGAGGCTCAGCGGAAGGCCGGCACGACCTGTTGGATAAACAGCTCCAGCGATTTCTTTTTCTCGGCGTGAGGCAGGCTGTTGTCGCACCAGAAACTGAACTCGTCGACCCCCAGTTCCTCGTAATAGCGGATCCGCGCGACGACTTCCTGCGGCGTGCCGATCATGGTGTTCTTGCGGATATTCTCCAGTGCGAACTCCGGCCGCTCGGCGAACTTTTCTTCCGGGCTCGGCGCCAGGAAGCCGTTGACCGGTACCTGCTTGTTGCCGAACCAGGCGTCGAAGGTCCGATAGAACTTCGAGATGGCCGTGGCGCCGACTTTCCAGCCTTCAGGGTCGTCAACCGCATGCACATGGGTGTGCCGCAGCACCATCAGTTGCGGGCGCGGCACCTCGGGATTGTTGTCCAGCGCGGCCTGGAACTTGTTCTTCAGGTCCAGCACTTCTTCATCGCCCTTCATCAGCGGCGTGACCATCACGTTGCAGCCATTGGCCACGGCGAAGTTGTGGGAGTCCGGGTCGCGGGCGGCGATCCACATCGGCGGGTTGGGCTGCTGGATTGGCTTGGGCACGCAGGTGGAAATCGGGAATTTCCAGATCTCGCCGTCATGGGCGTAGTCGCCTTGCCACAGGGCCCGCACCACCGGAACCATTTCCCGCAATGCCTGGCCACCGGAGGAGGCGGGCATGCCGCCGGCCATGCGATCGAACTCCACCTGGTAGGCGCCACGGGCCAGGCCGACTTCCATTCGGCCATTGCTGATCACGTCCAGCAGGGCGCATTCCCCGGCGACCCGCAACGGGTGCCAGAACGGCGCGATGATGGTGCCGGCGCCCAGGTGAATGGTGCTGGTCTTGGCCGCGAGATACGCCAGCAGCGGCATTGGGCTTGGGGAAATGGTGTATTCCATGGCGTGGTGTTCGCCAATCCATACGGTGCTGAAGCCGCCGGTCTCGGCCATCAGGGTCAGTTCACTGAGGTCTTCGAACAATTGGCGGTGACTGACACTTTCGTCCCAACGCTCCATGTGGATGAAGAGGGAAAACTTCATGACGCTTACCTCGGATCTTTTATTGTTGGCCGGCAGGTCTGTCTGCTGATTTGTTGGTATACCATAATACTGTTTGTTGCCATGAAGCAAGGACCGTCTGTAGCACGGAGTCCGGGCTCAGGCGAGCACGGGCAGGGCGCCCATCTTGCCGTGGCAGTAGATCATCGGACCGGTGTCCTGGCGGGGAACGATCAGGTTCTTCACCGCACCGACCATGATCGCGTGGTCGCCCCCTTCGTACTCGCGCCACAGCTCGCACTCGATGATGGCGCTGGCATTGGGCAACAGCGGGTTGCCCAGTTCGCTCAAGGTCCATTGGATGCCCTGGGCCTTGTCCTTGCCTTTGCGGGCGAAGGCATAGGCCTCGTGCTGCTGGCCGCCGGACAGCACATGAATGGCAAAGCGCTTGTTCTTGATCAGTACCGGATAGGAGTCGGAGCTGTAGTTGGGGCAGAACAGCACCAGGGCCGGGTCCATGGACAGGGAGCTGAAGGCGCTGGCGGTGAGGCCGACCACCTGGCCGTCGTCATCCAGGGTGGTGATCACGGTGACCCCGGACGGGAACGAGCCCATGACTTGTTTGTAGATGGCGGCATCGATCATGGGACGGTCCTCGGGTGCCTGGGGCGGATTTTTATAGGTTTGCAGGTATTATGGTATACCGTAATACCATGCTTGCAAGGGCTTTTTTTGCCGGTGTATTGGCTCGATACAGTCTGCTGGTTTGAAACGGCTCCACTTTTTCTGAAGTGCCGTTTAGAGTCTGTGCTTTTGAGGGGAGGGCGACAGGCTTTCCCCTGACGGCTTAGGGAAGAGAGTCATGCAAGGGTTTGATCGTAGTTTTGTGCCGCCGCCGAGGCTGTTGCGTAGTCGAGAGGCTAGTGTCGGTAGAGAGGCACTGGTCGATTACTTTCTGACTGACATGACAAAGAGGGCGCAGAGTCGGGCTCCGCAATTGGGTTTTGACCTGGATGATGCTTCCGTACGTGTCAGCCTGAGCCGGTTGTTTCACGGTAAATGTGCGTTCTGTGAGCGAGTGGTCCCCACGTCCACTTACCGATTTCGTCCGGATGCTGGAGCCAGTCCCCTTGAGCGAACGGCAGATGCCCACCTGTATTACGCCTGGCTGAGTGCTGCCTGGGAGAATCTCTATCCCATCTGCAAAGGCTGTGAGCCCGACCGACCGGATTACTTCCCTGTCCGGGGCAAGCGCTCACCCTTACCCTCCAAGCGTCAACTTGAAGCCTATGTGTCGGAGAAGCTGGGGTTATGGCGCGACTACCCGCTCAAGGAACGTCATGTCCTGCTCGATCCCTGCGAGCGAATTGACCTGGCACGTCACCTGTCAGTCGATCTCTCGGGCGAACTCCATGCCCTGAGCGAGCGGGCAAGTGAAACGATCGCCCATTTCAAGCTCAATCGTGTTCAGCTGCTCAAGCTGCGTAGAAACAAACTGACAGCCTATTTCGAAGAGCTGATCAACGGCTGGTTTTCCTCGCGGGAGGAGGACAGGCAGACCCCCAGGCTTTTCGACTTTGCCGCGTTGGATTTTGGTGGACTCTGGTACTTGCTGTGTCGGCGTATCGCGGTGAAGCTTTCAACGACCAAACTGCCTCCGCTGCAGCTTATCCCGGAGCGCGTGGAGGACACGTTGAGAACACTCTATCAAAGTGTCAGTTTCTCGGATTGGTATGGAGGTCTTGAGGCTCATCTGGCGCCACCTATTGCAGAGCGCCCCGCTCAAGCCTCGAAAAGACCACGATCCTTGCCGCGTGACTATCCGCTGCTGGAATCGATCCAGTTCAACAATTTCAAGGGTATCGAGCAACTCGAGTTGCAGATGCCCCTTGCTCAATCTACGCAGGCCCCAAGTGCGAAGTTCGTGCGGCCCGCTCTGTTGATACTTGGTGAAAATGCTGCCGGCAAAAGCTCGATCCTCGAAGCCACTGCCTTGGTACTCTGTAGTGACGAAGCCTGCGCGCAACTACCGGTCGACTTTGCCTCGCTGCCCCTCGATCCCTTCCTGCTGGGCGCGGGGCAAGTGCCTCAACGCAGCTCGGCGTCAGTAACCGCCACCTTCCAGGGCTCCGGTAAGCGAGAGTTGACCATTGCCGACAGTATTTACTGGCACGAAGGTACATCTATCGTGCCTCCGGTCTTTGCCTACGGAGCTTTCCGGCAATATCAGAAAAGGGTGCGCCGCTACAGTCCAGGCCGGTTGATCATGAATCTCTTCGACTCGACAGCGCTGTTGTCCAATCCGGAAAAATGGTTGCTCAGCCTCAAGAAGGACGATTTCAACAATGTGGTGCGAGTCCTGCGAGACATCCTTTCCATAGAGGGTGGATTCCAGGTCATGGAGCGCGACTTTGAAAAACAGCGCTGCCTTATCGTGACGCCTGCTGCTGGCAGCCAAACCCTGTGCCGGACACCGCTGAGCCAGGCGTCCTCAGGCTATCGATCAATGTTGGCCATGGTCTGCGACATCATCCAGGGCTTGATGAATCGGCGTATCAACCCCTACTTCGAAAGCCTGGAAACCGCCCAGGCCGTGGTGCTGATCGACGAGGTCGAAGCCCATCTGCACCCGCGCTGGAAAATCCAGATCATGGGCGCGCTGCGCAACGCCTTGCCGAACGTGACCTTTATCGCTACTACCCACGATCCCCTGTGTCTGCGCGGCATGCGGGACGGCGAGGTGCTCGTCATGCAGCGGGTCGCCAGTGAGGACAATCCCGACAGCGAGTGGCCGGTCATGGTGGAGCAGGTGGTCCGCTTGCCCAACGTCAGCCAGCTGACCATCGAGCAACTGCTGACCTCGGACTTTTTCAGTCTCACCTCCACCGACCAGCCGGACACCGAGCGTGAGCTGGCGATGCTCGCCGACCTGCTGGCTGCCCGCAAGAGCGGCCAGCCCCTGAGCGACGTCCAGCAACACGCCTGGAGCCGCTTCGAACGAGATATCAGCGATGCCCTGCCGGTAGGGGCCACCGAGGTCCAGCGGCTGGTGCAGGAAGCGGTGGTGGAGTACCTGCAAAACCGTCGACAGGCCAGTGCGCTCAAGCTCCGCGAGCTGCGCAAGGAATCCAAACAGCGGATTCTTGCTGTCCTGGAGGGGATCTGAAGCATGCGTGCCGTCATCCGAAAGACTGCCAAGGCACCGGATGCCTTGTCCGGAGCCGACTCGCCCGCTGCCAAAGAGCTGCAAAAGCTCAAGGCCTGGTTCGCCGCGCCCGCCGGTAACCCACCGGCTTTTGCGGTCTATAAATCCGACAGTGTAAAAAAGCAGCTCGATGAACTGTTCCACGGCAAATGCGCCTATTGCGAAAGCTTCTTCGCCTCCACCGCGCCGGTGGATGTCGAGCACTACCGGCCCAAGGGCGCGGTGTCTGAAGACGCCAGCCATCCCGGTTACTGGTGGGTCGCCATGGACTGGGACAATCTGTTGCCCAGTTGCATCGACTGCAACCGCAAGCGCAAGCAGGTCACCCCCAGGTTGTCGGCCAGGCTGCTGACCCTGCGGGACGACCGCCAGGGTTTCAATCAAGGCAACCTGCTGCTCTCCGGCAAGAAGGACAGCTTCCCGATTCTCGGCCAGCGGGCCATGTCCGCTGCGCAAGACTTTGCCGCCGAGTACCCGCTGCTGCTCGACCCGTGCCGCGACAACCCGGACGAACACCTTAGATTTCATATCGACCGGGCCAACCTGATCGGTCTCGTACTGCCCAGGCCACACACGGGGGCGGATCTTCCGCCTATGGCCGGTGCAGTCCTGGATGGCAATCTTGAGGAAGCCCTGGCGGCCGGCGTGAGCCTCAAGGGCAGCGTCTCGATTCATATCTACGGTTTGAACCGACTGGGCCTGGTGCAGGAGCGCACGCGGCTGCTGCGCCAGCTGGAGTTCCTGGAAATGCTGGCGCTGGAAGTGGGGGCGATGGCGGACGAGCTTTTGCCTGATCCCGAGGCGCCACCTTCCGCCACGGTGGCCAGTGTCGCCAAGCGCCTGTACCTCCTCCAGGACCAGATTCTCAGTGAAATGAAGCGCATGGCCCGGCCCGAGGCGCCTTATTCGGCCATGGTCCGGGCCTGGGTCGAGGACTTCAAGGTACGGCTCCAGGCCTGACTATGGCGCCGTTTCGGCGCTACGTATGCCCTGGTGTTCGGCCACCACGCGCAAGGTCTTGAGGCTGACCATCGGTGCATCGACCACAAACTGATTGGCCAGCCAGGACGGGATATCGCCGGCCGGCTCGGCTTGCAGCTCATAGGTCACACGGGTTTGGGTATCGCTTTCGGGGTGCATGGTCCAGGTGCCTTTCATCTGGCTGACACGAATCTGTCCCGGCACGAGGGGGACGAAGCCGGGCACGGCCTCCAGATGCCGGGTCAGGCTGCCGTCGTCGGCGCGCTCACTGTGCACATGGATCACCATGTCACGGGTTTGCGCCGGCCACGGCAACGCCGTGGTCAGATAGACCCAGGTGTCGTCGCCGTCATTTTTCAGCAGGCGCATATCGGCGCAGGCATACAGCCACTTGCAGGCCACCCGGAGGTTTTCCTGCAGGTTGCTGAGGGTGCCGACATCGGCCTTGATCTCTGCCACGCCACGAAAGCTCTGGTAACGCGAGCCCGGGACGTGGCTCAGGTAGACCTGGATGCCGTCTTCGTCCTTGGCCAGCCGCCAGTCCGGGGGCGCCGCCAGTGTCGAGGTGCAGAGGAGGGCACTGGCCAGCGCTGTCGCAGATAACAGGATGTTCATTCGGATCTCCGGGTTGCACGGCCAATAGTGCCTGGCTACCCAGATATAACACCCGAGCCCGGGTTTTATTCAATGGGCGCCGGCCGCCTTGTTCAGATCGCCTTCGCTCCATTGGGTATAGACGCAAGCGTCCGCACTGGCCCAGCGTACCCGCAGCGGATCGCCGGCCTTGAGCGACATGCCGGTGGCCGACAACGCCTTGACCGTCATCGCCGTGCCGCCGTCGGTGACCACGCTGCAGGTCTGGCTTTCGCCGAGAAAGAGCATTTCGCCGACCTTGGCCGACACCTCGTTCCAGCCCGCCGGCAAGGGTTCGGCGGCGGCCTGCTCGAGGCTCAGTGCCAGGGCTTTCTCCGGCCGCACCATCAGCAACAGCGGCTGGTCGCTGGACACCCCGGCGGTCGGCCGGATCGCCAGGGCCTGGCCCTCGAAATCCCCCGCGGCATTACCCCGGGCCTTGAGCTTGAGGAAGTTCGAGTTGCCGAGAAACGAGGCGACAAAGGCGTTCGGCGGGTTCTGGTAGAGGTCGTAGCCGCTGCCCAGGCCGACGATCTTGCCGTGGCTGAAGATTGCGATGCGCTGGGACAGGCGCATGGCTTCCTCCTGGTCGTGGGTCACGTAGACGATGGTGATACCCAGCCGTCGATGCAGTTGGCGCAATTCGTCCTGCAGGTCTTCGCGCAGCTTCTTGTCCAGGGCCCCGAGGGGTTCGTCCATTAGCAGGATGCGCGGTTCGTAGACCAGCGCCCGGGCAATCGCCACGCGCTGTTGCTGGCCGCCGGAGAGCTGTGAGGGACGGCGATGGGCAAAGGTTTCGAGTTGCACCAGCTTGAGCATCGCGTCGACCCGGCGCTCGCGCTCTTCGCTGCTGAGTTTGCGCAGGGTCAGCGGGAAGGCGATGTTGTCGCGCACCGACAGGTGGGGAAACAGTGAGTAGCGCTGGAACACCATGCCGATATCGCGTTTGTGCGGCGGTACTTTGACCAGGGACTGCCCACTTACCAGGATCTCGCCGCTGCTGGGCGTCTCGAAACCGGCCAGCATCGACAGGGTGGTGCTTTTACCGGAACCACTGGAGCCGAGGAAGGTGAGGAATTCACCCTCCTGGATATCCAGGGAGATATTGTCCACGGCGGCGAAGTCGCCGTAGTGCTTGTTCAGGTTGCGCAGGCTGACCAGAGGGCGGTCGTTGGACTGCGCGGGGTCTTTGATCACGGCACTCATGTTCTACTCCAGGGCTCAGGGGCGCAGTTCATTGCGCCGGCGCAGGGCGGCGGCGATTACCATCACCAGCACCGACAGGGCGATCAGCAGCGTCGAAGCGACGGCGATCACCGGGGTCAGGTCCTGGCGCAGGGTGGTCCACATTTTCACGGGCAAGGTTTGCAGGGTCGGGCTGGCCATCATCACGCTCAGCACCACTTCATCCCACGACACCAGGAAGGCGAACAGCGCGCCGGCGACCATGCCGGGGCGAATCGCCGGGAAGGTCACCTTGAACACCGCTTGCAGGCGCGAGGCACCACAGATCACCGCGGCATCCTCGATCGACTGGTCGAACAGCTTCAGGGAGTTGATGATCGAGATGATGGTGAAGGGCAAGGCGACGATCACATGGCTGACCACGAAGGCGAACAGCGTCCCGGTGTAGCCGAGTTTGAGAAACAGCGCGTACACCGCCACGGCGATGATCACCAGGGGCACGATCATTGGCAGGGTGAACAGGCCGTAGAGCAGTTCGCGGCCGGGGAAACGTCCACGGACCAGGGCGAAGGCCGTCGGCAGGCCGAGGGCAACCGCGAAGAAGGTGGTCAGGATCGCCACCTTCAAACTGGCCAGGGCGGCGTTCATCCAGTCCGGATTGGAAAAGAACTGGCCATACCATTTCAGCGTCCAGCCCGGTGGCGGAAACACCAGCCACTGGGAGGAGCCGAACGACAGCAGCACGATGAACACGATCGGCAGCAGCAGGAACAAGGCGATCAGCCCGGTAGTGAGGTAGAGGCCCAGGCGCAGGCGTCGGCTCATGGCATTGGGAGTCAGGAGCATGACGGCTTACCTCGCATTACTGGCGCCGACCGGGGATTCCGGCTGGAGCTTCAGGTAGAAGTAGAACAACACCAGGGTGATCAGCACCAGCAGGGCGGCACCGGCGCTGGCCAGGCCCCAGTTGAGGAACGACTGCACCTGTTGAATGATGAATTCCGGCAACATCATGTTCTGTGCTCCGCCCAGCAGGGCCGGTGTAACGTAGTAACCCAGGGACATGACGAAGACCATCAGCCCACCGGAAAACAGCCCCGGCCGGCACAGCGGCAGGAACACCCGCAGGAAGTTGCGCCACGGACTGGCCCCGCAGATGGCCCCGGCCTGCAGGATCATCGGGTCGATGGCCTGCATGGTCGCCTGCAACGGCAGGACGATGAACGGGATCATGATGTAGCTCATGCCGATCACCACGCCGGTCAGGTTGTGCACCATCTCCAGCGGCTGGTCGATGATGCCCATGGCCATCAACGCCTTGTTGATCACCCCGGAAGCCTGTAGCAGCACCAGCCACGAATAGGTCCGGGCCAGCAGGCTGGTCCACATCGACAGCAGCACGATACTCAGCAGCCAGCGGCCCCAGCCACGGGGCACCAGGGTGATCGCCCAGGCCAGGGGAAAGCCCAGCAGCAGGCTGAACAGCGTGACCAGTCCGGCCACCGAAAAGGTGTTGAGCAGGACCCGTGCATAGGCCGAGTTGGCGAACAGCTGCTGATAGTTCTCAAGCCCCGGCGTGGGCTCCAGGACACCGCGCAGCAACAGGCCGATCAGCGGCGCGAGGAAAAACAGGCCGAGGAACAGCAGGGCCGGTAACAGGTTACCCGCCCCCCGCCAGCGCTGCGCATACGAGGACTGCTGCATGACCGCCGCCTTGCTGCTGGCCAGGCCGGTAGCGCCTGGGGCGCTCCCGGTCGGACGGGTGTCAGGGGAAAGCGTGGCCGCCATTTTCATTTGACCAGCCATTCGTTCCACCGTGTCGCAATGGCCGGACCGTTCTTGGCCCAGTATGCGAAGTCGAGTGTGATCTGATCCTTAGCGTAGGCAGTCGGCAGGTTCGGTGCCAGTACCGAGTCCAGGCGCGCGACGCTGTCGACGTTGACCGGGGCGTAGGCGGTCAGGTTGGAGAAGTCGGCCTGGCCCTTGGCGCTGCTGGCACTGGCCAGGAATTTCATGGCGGCGGCCTTGTTTTTCGTGCCTTTGGGTACGACCAGGATGTCGGCCATGACCAGGTTCTGCTTCCAGCTCACGCCCACCGGTGCGCCGTCCTGCTGCAGGGCATAGATCCGGCCGTTCCAGAACTGGCCGATGCTCGCTTCACCGGAGGCCAGCAACTGCTGGGATTGCGCGCCGCCGCCCCACCAGACGATGTCTTTCTTGATGGTGTCGAGTTTCTTGAAGGCGCGATCCAGGTCCAGCGGGTAGAGCTTGTCGGACGGCACGCCGTCGGCCAGCAGGGCCAGTTCCAGCACGCCGGGGCTCGGCCATTTGTAGAGGGCGCGTTTGCCGGGGTAGGTCTTGGTGTCGAACAGGGCGCTCCAGTCCTGGGGCTTGCCGGCGCCCAGCTTGCCTTCGTTGTAGCCGAGCACGAAGGAGAAGTAGAACGAACCGACACCATGATCGGAGACGAAGCGCGGGTCGATCTTGTCGCGCTGGATCTGGCTGAAATCCAGCGGCTCGAGCAGGCCTTCGGCGGCGGCGCGCAGGGCGAAGTCGGCTTCGACGTCGACCACGTCCCACTGCACGTTGCCGCTTTCGACCATGGCCTTGAGCTTGCCGTAGTCGGTAGGACCGTCCTGGACCACGGTGATGCCGCTGGCCTTGCTGAACGGATCGGCCCAGGCCTGTTTCTGCGCGTCCTGGGTGCTGCCACCCCAACTGACGAAGTTGACGCTGTCGGCGGCCATGGCGAAGGAACTGCCGATTGCCAGGAAACCCGCGAGCAATGTCGCGGTTGCACCTTTGTTCAACACCATTTTCACGCCCTCATTTGTTGTGTTTTTGAGCGGGTTGTTGATGCCCGCCTATCGGGAGCAGTAGGTCCATCTGAGCCTTTTAAGGCGACCGTGCCAAGGGCATTTTCTTGTGC
>Ga0209888_1000109_pt1 | contig 55582 bp, 40 predicted proteins | sample OrgsoiDNA_201059_FD_185807 | JGI IMG/M metagenome (GOLD analysis project Ga0209888, IMG submission 185807) | Permafrost soil microbial communities from the Arctic, to analyse light accelerated degradation of dissolved organic matter (DOM) -... | ecosystem: Environmental > Terrestrial > Soil >...
AGCCGCGCGAATTCGACAGGATTGGCCTTGGCCTGCGGCCCGCGCCGTTTTTCCACCGCGAGCTCCAAGGGCAAGCCGTGGCAGTCCCAGCCTGGCCGCCACTGCGCGCGCTCGCCGCCAAGGGCGTGGGCGCGCAACGCGAAATCCTTCAAGGCTCGGTTCAGCAAGTGCCCCGCGTGCGCAAGCCCGTTGGCGTAGGGGGGGCCGTCCAACAAAACAAAAAAAGGCAAGGGGGCCGAGCCAGAGGGCGCGGCGCGGCGCGCCAGAGCGCCAGGGGCGTCAAAGCCGCTCAGTCGATCGAGCTGCGAAAGCTCGCGCCGAGCGTCCGGCGTCGGGTGGAAGTCAACGGACGACAAGTTGAGCCCCTTGGGGCTCTTGAAAAAGGAGGTGTTGTGCATGATGCGCTCTCTTCAAATCTGAATTTTCGAACCCGGCGCGCGAAAGCGCGGGCAATTGACGCCTCAAAGGGCGGTCAGGCGAAAAAACCGAAGCGGAGCGAGCCTGAATTCACGCCGCTTCTGGCGTAATTCGGCGTATCAGAGAGAGCGGAGCCGCAAAGCGAAAAGCGTTTTGGAGCACTTGCTGCGCCAATTGCGCCAAGGCTGGCGCAGTGGGGAACCGGGCCGCGCGGCGTTCGCGCGAGCGCTGTCCGAGCCCGAGGGGGCTCAGCGAAAAAGCTCGATGCGAAGGGGCATGGGTCGTGTTCATAAATTTCATTCTGGGGGCAAACCCAAAAATCGTCAAGGCTTTTTTTCAAAAAAAAAACGCCCGAGGGCGTCCGTCGCCAACGAGACGCCCAGTCTGTCCCGCGTTTTTGCGGCGCAAAACGCGCGCCCAAAAGCCTTTCAGGACAAGGCCACGCCCACGCGTGGCGCTTTGATCAGGAGCCGCTTTGTCCATTGGCGATGGCCTTGTTCTTTTCAGTCAAAAATTGCAGCAAGCCGTCGACGCCCTTTTGGTTGATGATGTCGCGAAATTGCGTGCGATAGGCTTCGATGAGCCACGCGCCCATCACGTTCAGGTCATAAACCTTCCAACCCTGCGCCGTTTTTCCCAGCCGATAATCAAGCTCGATGGGACCGCTGGAATTGTTGATCTGGCTGCGCACGACGGCGTCGTTGCCGCCGCTCTCGCCAGCGGGCTTGTAAGTGACGGTTTGGTTCTTCACTTGGGCCAGCGCGCCGGCGTATGTGTTGACCAAAAGCATCTCGAACTGCTGCTTGATCTGTTGGCGCTGCTCCGGCGTGGCCTTGTTCCACGCCGGCCCCATCGCCAAACGGGTGGTGCGCTCAAAGTCGGTTTGCGGCAAAATCTTGGCGTCGACCAAGGCCCTGATCTTGCCCATGTCGCCGTTTTGCATGGCCGGATCCGCCTTCACCGCGCCCATCACTTGCCCCACCACGCTTTCAACCAGCCCTTGCGGCGTGCTGGCGTCTTGCGCCTGAGCCGTGAATGACAGGAAAGAGAGGGCGAGAATCGGCGCCGCAAAAAAGGTTGTGTTCAATTGTTTCATGAAAGTCTCCAAAGTTGAATGGCGAGAAGCCAGGCGCCCCCTGCGGGGCACGCAGGCCTCAACCGTATTTATCCGTGAATCGAAGCGATAGAGAGGAGCGACAGGGGGCGGCCGGGGACAGACAAAAGAAGAAAAAGCCAGACGAAAGGAAAATAAAAAATCAAAAAAAAGTGGTTTTAAAGGGCTTTTGAAAGCCGTTTCAAAAAATAAAAAACGAAGCGTTTTCCTTGGTTTTGAAAGCGTTGCCTATATAAGGGGGCGTTGCCGCGCCCAAGGGACAAGCGCGGGGCAAAACGCCGCGTCGAAGAGAAAACATCAAAAAATGTGTTGACAGCCCGAACAAGGCTCGTCTACAATTGTTCTCAGTCGCGGCACTTTCGTCGCGCACAAATTCACTCGTGGAGTCTCAAATGAGCTTCGTATTCGCCAAACAGCATGACCAGCGCCACTTTGACCAATTCCAGGTCAAGGATGATGCTGTGCGCGCCTTTGGCGAGACGAATGCGAAAGACTTGTGGCCGATTCGATGACCACGTAGCGAAAACCGCAAAGTTTCCAAAAAGGCGCCAAGTTCAACCTGGCGCCTTTTTCTTTGTCCGCGTTTTTTTGAAATCCAGCGCGAACCATGATTTTTCAAGCATTTGAGAGGATTGAGGATTCAAGCAGTTCCGGAAGGGGTGTCGCCAAGAAGGCCTAAGGCAGTGGATTTTGAATCCACCATTCGTGAGTTCGAATCTCACCTCCCCCACCAATTCGCAAGGCGCGGCGAACGCCGCAGGCAGCAAAGAAGAGAAGAAGAGAAGAAGAGAGCGAAAAAAGAAGCACGATGGAAAGCAGGGCAAAAAGCAGTCAGGAGGGGCGTCGCCAAGCGGTAAGGCAGCGGATTTTGATTCCGCCATGCGAAGGTTCGAATCCTTCCGCCCCTGCCAAGGATTCAAGCGGCATTGAAGAGAAACGAGGCAGAAGGACCGATTCAGCGCCCGGCGAGAAACGCCTCGGCGAGCAGTCAGGAGGGGCGTCGCCAAGCGGTAAGGCAGCGGACTTTGATTCCGCCATTCGAAGGTTCGAATCCTTCCGCCTCTGCCAATTTTTGAAGGAAAGGGCATCAAAGGAAACGCATTGCGGGCTGTCCAGGAGGGGTGTCGCCAAGCGGCAAGGCAGCGGATTTTGATTCCGCCATTCGAAGGTTCGAATCCTTCCACCTCTGCCAATTTGAAGAAGTGAAACCATGTTATCAGCAGTGCGAATTTTTTTAAGAAAGTTGAAAAAAGTCGTTGACAAGAGTCAAACAAGCAGTCTACAATTTTGAAACACTGCGGCACACGCCGCCAAATTTTTCGGAGCTTCGCCATGACCCGCCTCGTCGCCAAACAGCTTTTTGATAAACACGATTTTGACAAGCATTTTGTCAAACGCGTAATGGCGCGCGCCTTTGCCGAAGCGAAAATGGTCTCCCTCTTCACCGGAGTCCAGAGAGTCTGAAAAAACTCTCCGTTTCGAAAAAAGGCGCCAAAAGGGAAACCTCGGCGCCTTTTTTGTTGTCCGCGAGAAATGCAACAACGCCTTCGGCGAAACAGAAAGGGAAACGCAAAGAGTCAATGAACGATCACTGGTGCCATGGTGTAGAGGCCTAACACGGCTCCCTGTCACGGAGCAGACCACGGGTTCGAATCCCGTTGGCGCCGCCAGTTTGAAGAGCAGCAAAGCGGAGGGCGAGAAAGCCCAAGAGAATCAAGCGGTCAGAAACAAAAATGGCGCCATGGTGTAGAGGCCCAACACGGCTCCCTGTCACGGAGCAGACCACGGGTTCGAATCCCGTTGGCGTCGCCAGGTTGAAGAACGGCAATCAGAAAGCAGCAAAGCGGAGGGGCAGAAGCCCAAGAGAATCAAAGGGATCAGAAACAAAAATGGCGCCATGGTGTAGAGGCCTAACACGGCTCCCTGTCACGGAGCAGACCACGGGTTCGAATCCCGTTGGCGTCGCCAAATTGATGACCCTTCGCAAGAACGCGAGGGCCGAAATGAACAAGAGGGGTGTCGCCTAGAGGCCTAAGGCTGCTGGCTCTGACCCAGTGATCGAAGGTTCGAATCCTTCCGCCCCCGCCAATTGAAGAACGTTGATTTTCGCATTGAGGAGGTATAGCTCAGCAGGAAGAGCAGCGGACTTTTAATCCGCGGGTCGCGAGTTCGAGCCTCGCTGCCTCCACCATTTTTGAAAGGCCCTGCATTTCGAGCAGCCGCGGGCCAGGCATTGAGGAGGTATAGCTCAGTCGGAAGAGCAGCGGACTTTTAATCCGCGGGTCGCGAGTTCGAGCCTCGCTGCCTCCACCATTTTTTGAAAGGCCCGGTTTTTTGGGCGATTGTTGATCCAGGCATTCAGGGGGTGTAGCTCAACTGGAAGAGCAGCGGGCTTTTACCCCGCGCGTCGCGAGTTCGATCCTCGCCGCCCCCACCAGAATGAAAAGGAGCAGAGATTCAAAAGTCATTGCGCAAATAGCTCAGCAGGTAGAGCAGCGGATTGAAGATCCGCGTGTCGGCAGTTCGATTCTGTCTTTGCGCGCCAAAAAAGGGATCCCGAGGCGATTGGCCCGGGCAGAGAAAAGCGTCAGGAAGCGCCATTGGGGGTGTAGCTCAGCTGGAAGAGCAGCGGACTCTTAATCCGCGGGTCGCGAGTTCGAGCCTCGCCGCCCCCACCAGAACAACGCAGGGAGTGGCCCTGCGGCAATTTGGCGAAACGCCAGGAGAAAGGCCATTGCGCAGGTAGCTCAGTTGGTAGAGCAGCGGATTGAAGATCCGCGTGTCGACAGTTCGATTCTGTCCCTGTGCGCCAAACGAAGCATCTCGGGATCGCTCCTCGCGGCCGAGATGCGCAAGAAAGAGACGCCGCAGAGCGTTCACAAGCGTCGGGAAAGGACATTGGGGGTGTAGCTCAGCTGGAAGAGCGGCGGACTCTTAATCCGCGGGTCGCGAGTTCGAGCCTCGCCGCCCCCACCAGGAAAAGAAGCAAGAAGGAAAAGAGATTCGCGTTGATAGCTCAGAGGCCAAGAGCGGCAGATTGAAACCCTGCGGGTCGGAGGTTCAAATCCTCCTCGGCGCACCATTTTGAAAAGCGGCGAAAGCCGTCGGTTGAAAAGCATTCAGTGTCGGTAGCTCAGAGGCCAGAGCGGCAGATTGAAACCCTGCGGGCCGGAGGTTCGAATCCTCCCCGATGCACCATTTTGAAGGGCGGCTAGCTCATTGGCAGAGCTCCTCGTTGACGTCGAGGATGTGGCAAGTTCGATTCTTGCGCCGCCCACCAATTTTAGATCGTTCGCGCTTTTGCGCGAAAAAGAAGGATTCAAGCGCCAAAAGCCCTTGAATGGGCGTGGAGGTTGTGTTTGATCGTTGATGTTCAATGGTGGTTGTAGCTCAGCAGGCAGAGCCCCGGATTGTGAATCCGGTGGTCGCGAGTTCGATCCTCGTCAGCCACCCCAAACAAAAAGCGCCCGCGCGAAAAACGCGCTGGGCGCGGAAAGACGAAGTTGTAAGTCGTGTTTCAAGGCAGACATCGTTTAAAAAGGGCGGCTAGCTCATTGGCAGAGCGCCTCGTTCACACCGAGGATGTGGCAAGTTCGATTCTTGCGCCACCCACCAGATTCAATCTCGCCGCCCTGTTTTTCGGCGCGAAAAAGGGTTTCAAAAGGCGTTTCGCTTCAATGGTGGTTGTAGCTCAGCAGGCAGAGCCCCGGATTGTGATTCCGGTTGTCGCGGGTTCGAATCTCGTCAGCCACCCCAAACAAAGCACTCGCGCGCAAGCCGCGTGAAAAAGAGATCGGCCGATCCATAAAGGCCGGGAAAGCAGTGAAGAAACAAACAGAGACGCCGGGCGGCTAGCTCATTGGCAGAGCTCCTCGTTCACATCGAGGATGTGGCAAGTTCGATTCTTGCGCCGCCCACCAGATTTTAAATGCGCCGCGCCCATGCGCACGCATTGCGAAGATCGCGCGCGGCGCGGATCGCAAACCGCTTCAATGGTGGCTGTAGCTCAGTTGGCAGAGTCCCGGATTGTGATTCCGGTCGTCGCGGGTTCGAATCCCGTCAGCCACCCCAGATCAAAAAAGCCCAAAAGCCGGGGCAAAGAAAACAACGCGAGAAAAACGAAAAGCCGCGCGTGGAAATGAAAACCAGCAGGATCGCCGGGCGACTAGCTCATCGGCAGAGCGCCTCGTTGACATCGAGGAGGTGGCAAGTTCAATTCTTGCGTCGCCCACCACTTAAAAACGCCGTGGCGGCCAAGCGCCGCTGCGGCCTTCTGAGATCGTTTGGGCTGTATAATGTCGCATGCCCACGACAAAAAGCTTGTGAGGCGAAGCGCCGGCAACCCCGCTTGCGCGCCAAAAATCGAGCGAAAACCGGAGCCTGAAAATGATGACCATCACCGCAAGCCAAGTCGCGACTCTGCGCGGCAAGACCGACGCGCCCATGATGGAGTGCAAACGCGCGCTGGCCGACGCCTTGGGCGACATGGACCGCGCGGAAGAAATCCTGCGCGCGAAGCTGGGCGATCGGGCTGTGAAGGCCGCGGGGCGCGTGTCGGCCGAAGGCATCGTGGTGTCGCGCGTGTCAGGCGGCGTGGGCGTGCTGGCTGAAATCAATTGCGAAACCGATTTCGTCGCGAAGAATCCAGACTTCCTGGGTTTTTCCAATGACGTGGCTGGGTTGATCGCTGAGCAAAACCCCGCGGACGTCCAGGCTTTGATGGCGCTTTCGATGGGTGAAGGAACCGTCGAGTCGACGCGCGCCGCGCTTGTGGGCAAGATTGGCGAAAACGTCTCAGTTCGTCGGTTCGTCCGGCACGCGACGAGCCAAAAGCTCGCCGCTTATGTCCACGACGCCTCCATTGGGGTTATCGTCGAATTTTCAGGCGAGCAGGGGCAGGTGGGGGCGGACGTCGCGATGCATGTCGCCGCGATGAAGCCCTTGGCGGTGTCTGCGGCTCAAATCCCCGCGGAGTGGGTGGCCAAGGAGCGCGCTGTCGCCGAGCTCAAAGCCGCTCAATCCGGCAAACCGCCCGCGATCGCCGAAAAAATGATCGAGGGCAGCGTCAACAAATACCTGCGCAGCGTGTCGCTGCTCAGCCAGAATTTTGTCAAGAACGACAAACAGACGGTTGAGCAAATGCTCAAAGCGCAGGGCGCCACGGTGTCTGCGTTCACTTTGTTTGTGGTGGGCGATGGCATTCAAAAAGCCGCGGGCAATTTCGCCGCGGAAGTGGCGGCTCAGGTGGCCGCGGCTCAGAAGGTCTGAGCCGGCGGGCTCCGGGCGTCGCGACAAGCCCAAGCGGGCCCCTTGCGTGAAAATGGCCCCGCAAGCCCCGCCTGCTGAAATCAGAGGCGGGGCTTGCGCATGCTTGGGGCCTGGGTTTTGAGGTTGCGTTGGCTTTTGTTTTGAGTTTTGGTTCACGGCTGCCCACGCGGCCACCGAAGCGCCGGCCGGATTGTCGGCGCGCGGAGCCCCATGGGCTCCTTCTCAGGAGAAGTGAAATGTTGCGAGGAACCCAGGTGATCACCGGCCAAGCCGCCGCGCGCCGCGCCCAATTGCTCACGCAATGGCGGAGCTCGCTTCATTGCCGCTCAGTTTGAGGAAATCGCGCTCCCGTCGCTTTGGGAGCAGAAGACCTTCATTGAAAAAGCCGGTGGAAGCGAAATTTTGTCCCAAATGTGGTCCTTCACGGACAAGGGTGGCCGCGAGGTGTGTTTGATCCCCGAGGCCACCGGCGTGATCCAAGAGCTATGGGACGACGGTTTTTTCAAAACGGGGAGCGGTCCGCAAAAACCGGTTCGAATTTTTTACGAACAGCGGTGCTATCGCTACGAGCGGCCGCAACAAGGGCGCTACCGGGAATTCACCCAGTTCGGCGTCGAGTTGTTGGGGTTCAAGAACGCCGCCGCGGCGAAAGCCGAAGCCATGGCGATGCTGCGACAGTGCTTGGAGCAGGCGCGGATCGGGTGGGAAATGGATGAAAAAGCCACGCGGGGCCTAAGCTACTACGTCGAAGACGGCTTTGAGGCCCTCGCGCCATGCCTGGGAGCCCAAAAACAAATCGCGGGCGGCGGAGCCTACAAGCAGGGCGTGGGCTTCGCGATCGGACTCGATCGCGTCGCTTTGGCCCAGGAAATCGCGGAGCAAGCCGCAAAAAAGGATCCTTAGCGGCTCCCGTGGGGCCATAAAGGACTTTATGGCTCGCAAGCCTCCCGCGAGCGGAGGTTTTTGCGTTTTGAAGCCGGCTTGAAAAAGCCAGGGCCGTTGGCGGCGCGCCAAGCGCCAGCCATCCGACGGCCATTGCGCGAAAAGGCCGCGCCCCTTAAGCCAAACCCAGGGCCCTTGAAAAGCGCCCGTTCAGGGAGGCTTGCCATGGCAAACGACGAAAAAGGATCAATCGCCGATTCGACGGCAGTGGCGGACGTCCCGGAGGAGGAGCGGCTCGCGCGCGAAGCGCCAGACTCGCCGGAACACGCCGAAATCAGCGCGCCAAAAACAACCCCCAAAAGCTCTTCGGAAAGCGCGCGCGCCCGCGCAGAAAGCCTCGAGGATTTGCTGGGGAGCGGCGGAAGCGAAGCGGGCGCGGCCGAATGGAGGGTCCGCGATCCGCGGCAGTTCCCCGTTGGGGCCTCCCGATGGGCCGCCGAAAATGAGCCGGCGGACGGGGAGTGGCCGCCTCGCGCCACAGAGAGTGACGACGTGGATTGGGATGCTGATCTTGACGCCAGCGCTTTGGATTGGGATGACGCCGCTCCGGCCCTCATCCACGCGCCCCGGGCGGCGGCGCGAGCCGGGAGCGCAACCGCCGCTGTCCGGCGCAGAAAATCAGGTTATGAAAAACCGCCCATTGAGCCGCCGTCGTTCCTTTTGAGTCCGCAGCGCATGCCTGAACAGGCGCTGGCGCGCAAAGACCCGCTGTCCGAAGCCGCCCGCAGCTCGTTGATGGGAAAAGTGAAAAGCCAAAAAACCAAGCCCGAATTAGCCTTGAAGGGCGCTCTGCGCGCCTTGGGCCTCACAAACTATCGCTTGGCCCCGAGAACCCTGCCGGGAAAACCCGACATCGCGTTCGGCGGCGCGCGCGTCGCGGTTTTCGTGGACGGCTGCTTTTGGCATGGCTGTTCGCAATGTTATAGGAAGCCTGAGGGCAATGGCGAATATTGGGCCGAGAAGAAAGAGCGAAACATGGCGCGGGATATCCGCGTGAACAACGACTTGGAAGCCATGGGGTGGCTGCCCGTGCGTTTTTGGGAGCATGAGCTGCGCGGAGACGGCTCGCGCGACGCCGCGGAGAAAGTCCAGCTGCTGGTGGGGCAACGCCTCGCGGACGCAGACGCCGCGAAGAAAGAGAAAGCCGATCGGCGCGCGGCCCTGCTGTCGCAAGAGCCCTTGATTCAATGACGGCGGGGCAGAAAAGCGTTTCCCGCGCTGGGCCGCCCTTTCCACATATGCGCCTCTTCTTGTTCTGAAAAAACGTTCTTCGCAAAAACCGGGCCGAAGCCTCTTGATTCGCGGGCCGCCTCCCGCTAGATTGCCCCTCGCGGCTCGTTGTCCCGGAAATCCGTGCGCGCTTTTTGAGCGCTGGTTTCCGGGACAACGAGCCCTGGTTGAAAAAACGAAAGCCTCAAAAATCCCCCCGCAAGGGCTGTTTTGGGCGATAATGGGCGATTGCGATCACAACGAGGAGCCGACATGTCGGACGCAGGGCAAGCCACCAAGATTTCCAGCCTCAATGGCTCGTGGACGCGCATCGCGTCCGCTCCGCCTGCGTTTTCCGCTCCGCTGCCCGATCCAATGGAGAAATTCCCCGCCTTGCCCGACGGCCTCAAAGGACTCGCTCAGGGCGCCAACAGGTCCTATGGCAAAACCGGGCTGAACCCGGGCGGAGCCCTCTGGCTGGGAGCAGCCCGCGACCGCTTGATGGAGTTCGACCGCGCGAACGGCGTGATTGAAGTCCAGGGCGGCGTCTCGTTGGCCGAAATCGCTCGCTTGGCCATTCCAGCCGGCTGGTTTCTCCCCGTGATGCCCGGCACCGCTTGGGCGACCGTGGCGGGCGCCATCGCCAACGACGTGCATGGAAAGAACCACCATCTTTACGGCTCGTTCGGCTCGTGCGTCCAATCCGTGGCGCTCGCTCGCTCTGATGAGGACTGCGTGCGGACGCTCAGCCGCGCCGTCTCTCCGGATTTGTTCGCGGCGACGCTGGGCGGGTGGGGCCTCACAGGCCTGATCCATTCCGCCACGCTGCAGTTGAAGCCCGTGCGCAATGGGCAAATGGTGGTGTCCAGCCAGCGCTTTGAGTCGCTCGGCGAGTTCTTTGGCCTAGAAGCGCGCCGCCTGGCCGCGGGCGAGGAGCACGTGGTGGCGTGGGTCGACTGCATGGCGTCCGGCCCAGCCCTCGGCCGCGGAATCATGCTCAGCGGGCGGCATGCCGCGGACGGCGAAGAGTCGCTTTTGAGGGGGCGCGCCAAAGCGGGGCTCAGCGCTCCGCCGTTCATTCCCGGCGGCCTCTTGGCCAAACCGCTGCTGCAAGCCTTCAACGCGCTCTACTGGCGGCAGCCGGAAAAACACAACGAGACCGTCGACGCCATGAAATGGCTGTTCCCCCTCGACGCCATCGGCTCTTGGAATCGCGGATACGGCCCGCGCGGCTTCTATCAGTGGCAAGGCCGTTTTCCAAAAACCGTGGCGCCTGAGGCGCTCGCCGACGCGCTGCGATTGATTTCCAAAAGCGGGCAGGGATCCTTCCTCGCGGTCTTGAAGTCTTTCGGCCCCAAGAAGACTCCGGCGCAACTCACCTTCGCCGAAGAAGGCGTGACGCTCGCGCTCGATTTTCCCAATCACGGCGACAAGACCCTGCCGCTGCTCGCCCGGTTGGACCGACTGGCCCTTGAAGCCGGAGGAGCCCTCTATCCCGCCAAAGATTGGCGCATGGACGCCAAAGCCTTCGAGGCGTCTTTCCCCCAGTGGCGCGAGTGGGCGGTTTTGCGCGACCCGGGGATGAGCTCGGCTTTTTCGCGCCAAACCATGGGGTTTTGAAAAAATCAAGCATTTGCCCGTGGGCGGCGGCGAAAGCCGGGAGTCCTGAAAGGGGAAAATCGAAAAAAAGAAGCGACATGACAGATTGCCGGCCGAACGGCGCAAATGGAGAGATCAACGAGGGGCCCGCGCTCTTCTGAAACAAGGCGAAGCGTGGAACAATGGTATGGAGGAATTGCAGAAAAATTGTAAATATTGCGTAAATCGAGAGCCCGGCGCCGGCGAGGATTTGAAAAAAGAACAATTTAAAAACAAGGCGCGCTTTCCAGCCGTAGAAAAGAGCAAATAGTCCCGACCGATTGTCCGCACGTGCAGGCCGGCCGTAAAAAATACGAGAAACAGTCCGCTTTGTTTGAAAAAAATGCTTTAAAGTGTTTCAAATCGTTAAAGAATATGCGACTATCCCAACAGTCTGATGAAATTGGGCGGTGGCAAAAGAAAAGCCGGCGGCTTGCGCAGCGCGAGGCGAAAAACCAACCCCCAACTCATGGGCGGCTCTTTGGAGCCACGGGAAGCAAAATGAAGACGAACAATCAAGGCGCGCCGCGAACCCCGGAAATGCTGTTTTCTGCGGCCACGGCGAACACCACGCCTTCCTCTGACGCGCTGGGGTTTAGCGTGGACGCATTGAAGCCTTTCTCTGAGTCCGGGTGCCGGCGATTCGCCGATCCGGTTCAAAACCATCACACTTACGCTTACGCCCGTCAGGGGGGAATCAACAAAATGGCTTCCGCAGTGGACACAGAACATCCGGCCAATCGGGTCAAATCAAAATCGATCATGATCGTGGGCGCAGGATCCGCAATCGCCCAGGCCGCATGCGAGACGTTGGCTGAGGGAGGCAAGAATTTGTTTCTGGTGGTTCGCCGCAGCCAAGACACACAAAGTTTTTTGCGTGATTTGCGCGCTCGGGCCCCAGCCGGCTCCCGCATCGAAATGTTTCAAACGGATTACCTCGGGCTCGACTCGCCAGAAGCGGCGTTTGACGAAGCAGAGGATTTGATGGGCCCGATCGACGGACTGTTGGTCGCGTTCGGCTACATGCCGGATGAAAGCCTGTGCCGCCAAGATCCCTCCATTGCCCGCGAGGTGGTGGACGCGAATTTCGGCGCGCCTGTCCGTTGGCTCAACGCGGGCGCGGCTCGCATGCAATCGGCGATTGAGTCTGGCGAAATCGAAGGCGGATTTCTCGCCGCGATCAGCTCCGTGGCGGGTTTTCGTCCGCGCGCGAGTCTGAGCCTTTACGCGTCGAGCAAGGCCGGCCTTTCGGGATTCATGGAGGCGATGGCGGGGCGTTTGGCGGACAGCGGCATTCGCGTGATCGATATTCGACCGGGTCCGACGGCCTCCAAAATGACGGCGCATCTGGCCGGCAAGCGTCGCCTGGCGGATCCGCGCCAGCTTGCCCCCAGCCTGGTCAATGCGTTGGGCGGAAAAGGCCCGTGGGCCGCGGTGTATCTGCCGGGAACTTGGAGGTGGATCACTTTGGCGCTGAAATTCGTGCCGTTCGCTATTTTTCGCCGGCTGCCGATTTAAGCTGAGCCGCGCGACAAAAAGCCAGCCTTGCGCTGGCTTTTTTTGCGGGATGGGAGGAGCGCGGGGTTCGTTTAAATTCCCGAAAAAGAATGAAAAAAACAAGAGAACAGGGTTTTTGGGGCAACCGAAGCGCAAAAAAGGGCGAAAAATCGACCGTTCGCCGCCTGAAATGGGCAGGGAATGCGTGTGCGGGCAGCGCGCTTTCCTTTGGGCGGAGTTTTTGGGATAATGGAGGGGAAGCGAAAATCCTATTTGAACAAGCCAAGGGCCGGTCTGGCCCGCCCAGGAGAGATTGAATGTCGGATGTCAAATTGACCAAAATTGAAGAAGCTTTCGCCCAGATGGAAAACGGCGCGGAAATTTACAAGGAATTGCGCCAACGCGGCGCCAGCGCGCTGCATTTGGCGGCCTTCGCGGGTGTTGTGGCCGTTTTGAAAAAGGCCGCTCCCGCCAATGAGGCGCAGGGCGATCTGTTCGGATCGGCTTGGAGCGCGGACGATCGCGGCAATGGCGTCGCTCACTACGCGGTCGAAGGCAAGAAAGTGGGCGCATTGAAGGACGCGCTGGTCATTGGCGGCGTGGAAGAGGCGAATCGCGTGAACGCTTTGGGCCGCTCGCCGCTGCATTACGCCGCGATGCTCCAAGACGAGCAGGCGGTGAAGACGTTGCTGGAAAACGGCGCGGATGTTGAGATTCGCAATCGGGATGGCGACACGCCGCTGCACAATGCGGTGTGGGCGGGCTCCGAAACAATCGCGAAGCTGATTTTGTCGCACAACGCGGACGTCGTGAACGCCCCGAACGGCAATGGCGCGACTCCCTTGATGATCGCCGCGCAGCTTGGCGACGAAACCATGACGAAGACGCTGATCGAAAATGGCGCGAACATCAAGGCGTTGGATGTCAAGGGCAAAAGCGCGTTGCATTATGCGGAGGAGTATTCGACGAATTCGATGGCGACTCTGTTGGAAAAATTGGGCGCGAATCCTGATGTGGAAGACCTGCGCGGCAAATCGCCTTACGACTACCGTTCGCTGCGGGAAAAGGACGCCCGCAAGGACGCGGCCCAAATGGGGTTCGCTCGCAATTTGCGGGCTCAGCGCACTTCGATTTAAGCGGATGCCGCGCGTTTGCCGCGCGCTGAACGTCACGCGAAAAAGCGAAAAAAAGCCTCGACACTCGAGGCTTTTTTGTTCACGGAACATGTCCGCTTTTCCTCGCGTCAGCACAGGGAGCCGCCCGGGCGCGTGCGGCAACTGCCGGACGCGGCCCAATCGACGCGGCCGCCGGAGACTTGGGGCATCAAGATGAAGGTTTCGCCTTTAAGGCCGCTGGACTGGACGGCGGTGGCGGTGATGTTGCCGGCGGCGTCGTAGGAGACCGAGGAGACATACTTGGTGCCGGGCGCGCAGCCTGAGCCGCCGACGCAAGGCAGCGGAATGGGGGCCGCAGCCAGTTGCGGAGGATTGTTGACATAGGAGTTGATCGCGGCTGTGGCGTTGGACCACGTCGCGGCGCTGGCCGGCGCGGAGGAAAGCGTTTTTCCGTTTTGCATCAAATCCACTTCATTGCCGTTCAATTGCGCCATTTGGCCCTGGGCGGTCCCCGCTTGCGCAAGAATGAGGGCTTGTTGGGTGGTCCAAGCCGGGTTCGCCAGCATGTAGAAGGCGGCGACGCCCGCGGCTTGGCTGTATTGGGTGACGCCATAGGTCGAGGCGACGCCGGATGTGGCGGGCGCGAGGTTGATCGCTCCGCCCGAGAGACAATCTCCTGCGGCCGCGCAGGCGGCCACCGCGGTTTTTGTGGGCGCGGTCGCCATGACGACTTCGGTGAATTTGGCTTTGGTCGAGTAATTCGTGTAGGCCGGGATGGCGATTGCGGCCATGACGCCGATGATGACGATCACCACCATCAATTCGAGAAGAGTGAATCCTTGGGATTTTGTTGCGTGCGCTGAAAGGCCGCGAGATGAAACGGGGGGGCGCATAAGCGGCTCCTGAAGGAAAGGGGACGGAGCGCAATCTCGCATTCGGGGAGCGTTCGGGGAAGAGGGCGAAGCGAACAATTGAGCCAATGCCGAGGTTTTCAGATTGACGGGAGAAAACCAACTGGGAACGGCGGAGTTTTGTTGAAAATCCCCCGTTTTAAGTCTTGAGATAACGAAAAGGAACGAAAAAATATCGTTGCCCGCGCAGAAAAAAGCCCCTCATTCGAGGGGCTTCGCTTAAATCGCAAAAAATAGGGATTTCAGGCGCAAAGGGCGCTGGGCGAGCGGCTTTCCCCCCGGCTTACTCCGCGCCTTCGGCCGGCGCGTTCGGATCCGGCTCGAACGTGCCCGCGCCGTCCGGGATAAAGCTGCGCAGCCGATCCGCGCGCCCTGGATTGCGCAGCTTTCGCAGCGCCTTCGCCTCAATTTGGCGAATCCGCTCGCGCGTCACCTCAAACTGCTTGCCGATCTCTTCAAGCGTGTAATCGCTCGTCAGGTCGATCCCGAAGCGCATGCGCAGAACCTTCGCTTCGCGCGGCGTGAGCTTTTCGAGCTCTTCGAGCATCACTTCGCGCAGCTTTTGCAGCGTCACTTGCTGCTCCGGCGTCGGCGTGTTCGTGTCCTCGATGAAATCGCCCAGCGTGCTGTCCGCGTCGTCGCCCACGGACGTCTCCATCGACACCGGCTCCTTGGCGTATTTCAAGAGCGCGCGCACCTTTTCGATCGGCAGGCTCAGCGCCGCCGCCAGTTCAATCTCCGTCGGCTCCTTCCCCGTTTGATGCAGAATCTGATGGTTGGCCCGACGCAGGCGGTTGAACGTTTCATGCAAGTGAACCGGCAGGCGAATCAGGCGAGCCTGGTCAGCCAGCGCGCGCGTGATCGCTTGGCGAATCCACCAGGTCGCGTAGGTGGAGAACTTGTAGCCACGGCGGTAATCGAACTTGTCGACCGCGCGCATCAGGCCAATGTTGCCTTCTTGGATCAAGTCTTGCATCGGCAGCCCGCGGCTGTTGTATTTCTTCGCGATCGAGACCACCAAGCGCAAGTTCGCGCGCGTCATGTCGTCCTTGGCCTTCTTCATGTTCTTCTCGCCCTTTGCGAGATTTTTGTGAAGAGCCTTGAACTGCTGAATCGTCAGGCGCATCTGCTTTTCAGCTTCGACCAAGCGCTGTTGTTCCCGGTCGACGGCGTCCGCCACGGCAGCCAATGCCGGGCCATAGCCGCGAGCGGCCTTGATTTCGCGCTCAAGCCATTTCAAATCGGTTTCCCGGCTCGGGAAGCTTTGCAAGAAACGCGAGCGCGGCATGCCGGCCTTGTCCACGCAAAGGCGCAGGATTTCCAGCTCCGGTTGGCGAATGGACTGATTCAGCGCGCCCATGAAAGTCGACAGGTGATCGATCTGCTTGGCCGCGAAACGGATTGCCATGAACGCTTCGACGACCGCCTCTTGCTTCTTGGCGAATTGGGCGCTTTCCGAGCCATGGCGAGAAAGGGAGCCCACCAACTGCTTATGCAGACGGCGAATTTCAGCGAACCGCTCGAGAGCCGTCACGCGCAGCTGCTCCAGGTTCGCGGCAACGCGAGCCGCCTGCTCTTCTTCCGACAACTCTTCGGCGATCGCCTCTTCCAGATTCGTCTCTTCTTCGGCTTCCGTCGGCTCGTCTTCCGCCGTCTCCAAATCGACGAGCTCGACGTCTTCAAGGGCGTCCACCACCGGAAGGTCCGCGAATCCGTCGATCAATTCGTCGATGCGCATCTTGCCCTGCTCGACTTGCTCGACCAAATTCATGATCTCGTCAATGGTGCGCGGGCAGCTTGCGACCGAACGCATCATGGTCTGGAAGCCGTGCTCGATGCGCATGGCGATTTGGACTTCCTGCTCGCGGTCCAGCAAGGGCACTTGGCCCATTTCGCGCAAGTAAAGGCGCATGGAATCGCGGTCGTCGCCGGAGTCTTCCTTCACTTTCTCTTCTGCGCGGCCTTCGACCTCGTGGCCTTCCGGGTCGTCTTGGACCACGGACACGCCATAGCTCACCAAAAGAGCCGTGAACGTCTCAAAAATATCCGGGTCGTCGCCCAAAGCGCATTCTTCGGTCAAGTCCGAGTGCGTGACGTGCCCTTTCTCTTTGCTGATCAAGAGCGCTGCCTCCAATTTCTGGCGCCATTCCGGATCCGTGAAAGAGATCGGGGTGGCCGGGGCTTGCGGCGATTGGTCTTTGCTTTTTGCGCGTTCAGTCATGGATGATCCTTTGTTGCTGCGGTGGTGGGGCGGTTTGCGCCTGCTTTCAAGGTTTGGGATCGAACCCCGAGCCCTAGGTGTTGCCGACAATCGCCAAATTGAGCTTTCTTTCTCCTCGCGCTTGCTTCGCGTGTCGCTTTGGCCTAATGTGCGCCGTGGCGCCCGACGGCCAAAAAGCGGCCCAGCCAAAGGCCGGCGATGCGTGGGCAGTCGAGAATCCGGCCCTGGCTCTTGGGTCCTGCCGTGTTGCTTTCTTAAAGTTTAATAAAGTTGCCGCATAAAATGGTTATGCCAACGCGAGCCAACGCCTGTTTGCGACGCCAAAGCGAAAAAAACGCGCCGTTGAAGCCAGCGGAAAGCCGTGCGCGGCGCAACAAGGCGCGAGCGCTAAGAAATCAACGAATGTGCAATATATAAGGCGCATAAAACGCCGCTGTGTTTCGGTCCCGCTTCGTCCCGCCTTGTTTGTGCCCGCCACAAATCGGTCTGGCGTTTTGATTCCTGAAAAGGCATGTCGCCGCCATCCCAGAAACCGAGTCTATACGCATTGCAAGGGCTTTTTTAATTTTTTTTTCATATCCGGAGAAAAAACGAAAAAAAGCTAACAAAAAAGAATGGCTGGGGCTCCTGGAACGGCGATTGAATGAGGGCGCGCAAATCACGCGCGGCTTTCTCCGGCTCTTGCACAGTGGGGCGAAAGATGAATATTTAAAGAGGGCGATCGCTCGAACTCTGGCTAAAAAGCAAAAAGCGACGAAAAATAAAAGCGCCCGCATCGCTTTGGAATGAGGCGAGGCTCTCGTTTTTCAAAGAATAAATCCCCGCCGTCTCCTTCCAGGAAGAATGGCCAACAAACGCAACTTGGGGGAAACGGATGTTATTCGCAAAAAAAGGAAATGTCAACTTTTTCGCCTCCTTTTTTTGATCCGTGCGCGACTCTGCCTGCTTTCAGTCCCCGCTGGCCTCGTCAACAGTAACGCTTGGAAATGAGGCCTCGGCGGCAAACGTTGCGCAGCGGGGCGGCTTAATGCAAAATGCCTCAAAATTGTAGACGGCAACCACAGCGCCGCCTCAAGCCGCCCTGTTCGCCCACCGCGCCAATCCCAGAGGATCGCATGATAAAAGCCCACTCCCTCAAACCCAGCGTCAGAACCCTCTCGTGGGGCGCGGCGGCTGTCGTCTGCATGGCCGCGGCGAGCGCGGCGCACGCCCAAGAGCAGGCCCAAGCGGGCCAGCCCGAGAGCCAGCGCGGCTGCGGAATGCATCACCACCATCAACATCCGATGGGCGAAGGCCAAAACACGCGCCCGCCAATGCCCATGGGCGCGTCCGGCGCGATGGCTGAGCACCATCGCCGCCATCATTGCGAGAGCGCTTCGCCCGCGGCGCCCGAATGAGGGCGACAGAAAACACTCGGGAAAATGATTGAGCGCTTGGTCTGGCGCCTTGTTGATCGAGGCGGGAAAAGGCCCCGAGGAAAAAGGCCCCGATATTGAGGCGAAATAATCCAGCGCGCGAAAATCTTGATTTTTCCGCTCGGATGGTGAGACAATGGGCGTCCGCCGCGTGTTTTCCGCGCGGCCAATCGTGAATAGCCGCGAACCCATGCAAAAAGAAAGCCAGACCCGACAAGCCGAGCGAGCCGAAAATTTGCTTGCGGCGCTGCGGGATCGAGACGCAGAGCTTTTCGCCCGAGAATTGGCGGGGGCGCGCGGTTTGTCGCAGGCTGGCCGGGCGTGGCGTGAGCGGTGGGCTGGCGCGAGGCCTTTTTTGCATGAAATCGCGTTGTCCGGTTGGGTCGAGGGCATGAGCTCCGCGTTGTTGGGCGGCGGCGGACAAGCCCTAGAGGAACGCGATGAAATGGGCCGCACGCCCTTTTTGGTCGCTTGCTTTTTGGGCGACGAGGGCATGGCGTGGGCTTTGCAAGGCGCCGGCGCGTCAGCGCAGGCGCGTTCGCGGTTCGGATGGGGAGCCCTGCATTGGCTCGCCGCGGGGGAAAGCCAGCAGCCCGGGCCTTTGGCGAGTTGGCTGGTTCGCCTTGGCGTGAGCTTGTGGCAGCCCGATGAATTAGGGCTTAGCGCGCCGTTTTTGGCCAATGACGCCGGGTTCCTCGCGTTTTGCCAATCTCGCGCTTGGGCCGAAGGCGTCCGCTGGGAGTTGTTGTCCACGACGCATGGCGAGCCATTGCGGGCCGTCTGGTCGATATTGGGGCGTGAAAAAGCCATCAAATGGCTGGATTCCATAGAGCGCGCCGGGGGCCCCAAAGCTCGCGGGCAGGCCAAGCGGTCCTCTGGCCTGGCGCAAGCCGTGCCCGCGGCTTCGTCTTTGTTCGCGAACGCGGCCGCCCGATTCGCCCGCGCGGCGCCCGCGCCGACGGTCTCCGGCACGAGGAGCTTGCCGTCAGAGCCTCCGGCGGATTCCAATATTTCAGCAACCGGGCTCCCTGGGCGCGAGGGCTCCCAGCCATTTTTAGCGGCCGTCGGCGGCTTGCGCCCGTCGAGCCGCGCCCAACCGGGCGCCGATTTGTTGATTCGGACAGGGAAAATGCCCGGCCTGCCGATGTTCGCCGCCGCGCAAATCGCCCAAGGGCTGGGAAGCGACGCGGCCGCTGCCTCGCCCGCGTCGGGCGAGCCCGTGTCTTTGGCGGAGGCGGACGAAGAAGAGCGGCGCTTTCGGCTCGCCCGCGAAAAAAGAGAAGCGGCGTTGCGCGAAAGCTTTTCCAAAATGGCTAAAAAAATCCATTTTTTCTCGCCGTCCTCTTCGCAAGAGGCGTCGACCGTTCCAGAGACTCCTTTCGCGCCAAAAATTCGTTGGATCGAAGAGCTTTGAGGCGGGCGCGCCAAGGGGCCGCCATGCACAATTGCGCTCCAAAGGCGCCTTCCACCGGGCTGTGCGTTGAAAAAAAGGCTTTTCAAGGCCTTGCTCTTTGTGTGTTTTTTTGGGAGGATGCCGGGGTCTGAAAAGCCAAATCGTGGCGGCGTTTGAGGCCCAAGCGCAGACGCAGACCCGAGAAAAAATCCATGAACACCGACAAAGCCTTCCAAGATTTCCTCGCCGCTTTTGACGAAAAAACGCGCCAAAAATCCACTCGCGAGACGCGGGAAGAACAGGTGGCTCGAAAAAAACGAGATATGTTGGAGCCCATCGCCTTGTTGCTTGAGCGCCTCTCGCGGTTGGGGCTGGTCGTCGAGGACGCCCGTTCGGCCGCTCGCCAGCCGGGCTTCGCCCAAGGCGTTGAAGCCCGCTTCACCGTGGAGGAGGGCCCTTCGGCTCCCAGCTGGGCGCCGGGCGTTTCTCTCTTCATCGATCACCCAGCCGCCATTGAGATCGCGATCCCCAACGAAAGCGACGCATTTGAAAAGGGCCCCGTGGTCATCACGTGCGCCACGCAGCATCCAGACCGAGGCATGCTGGTGAAAAAACATTTGTCCGTGCACGCGGCCGCGGAGGCCTTGGCTCGGTTTTTGGCCAAAAACACCCTTCGCATACAAAACGACCCGCGATCGGGCGAATCCCGCGCCGTTGGCGCGTCAGAGCCCGTTGGCGAGCCGGAGGCGCCCTTGGAGCCCCCCGCGTCTGATCCGGCAGTGTCCGCATTCTCGACCTTGGCGACGCCTCGCGAGGCGTCCCCGCAAAGCTCCACGGCCGCGGCGCCCATTTTCGCGCCGCTTCAAAAATCCGAGGCTCAGGCTCAGGCCGCGCCGCGCCCCGCGACGACGAATGCCGGCTCCGCTTCGCAAGCCGAAAGCGAAGGCGGTGGGGCGAAAACCGTTGCGGCGGCGACCGCGCGCGTGGCGCAATCGCCAAATGGCGCGCGTCTGGCGGGCGGCCCCAAGCCGCCAGCGGGGGCAATGCCCGCAAGGGCTCGCCCGGACGCCGCGGCCGCGCCGTCCAAGGCGGTCAATGCCGCCCCCGACGCCGTTGGCGACGAGTGATGTCAGGCCGCGCGCGTCGAACGAACGGCCTTCCAATGCCAGTCCTGGCCCGATGATGGAGTGATTTGAGCCTAAACCTTATCGCCGGCGCTCCGCGCTCATCGCCAGAAATTGGGCTATCGATGGCGACTATTGGGATTTCGGCGGAAAAATCGTGGGCCCGGGAGCCGGAAAAGCCCCAAACAAGCGGCCGCTGGTCGGAATCAAAAAAAAGGCAAATTTAAACCTCCACAAACGCCTCTCTCGAGGTAAAATGAATTTGTGACCTATGAAGCGGCCTAATTTGTTTAGGTTGTCAGGCAAGGAGATAATTCAATGGCAATGAATCAAGCGCAAGCGCCGATCAATGAACTGCGCATCGTCGTGTGCGGCAGCAGCTCGTTCCAAGACCAAGACAATGCTTTTGCCCTCTTCGACAGCGTGCAACGCATGCTCGAGACCATGTCGCGCGGAACGATGCGCGTGGGCACCGTGGTGTCGGGCGAATTCGACGGCATCGACCGCCTCGCAAAAAATTGGGCCGAAATGCGCGGCATTGGGCACGAGCCGATGCGCTGGGCCTCTTCCCAGCAAGTCTCGCACTCGTTTTTTGACCGCGAAATGCCCGCCAGCGTGATGATGAACCACCCGGCCTTCAAAGAATGCGCGGAATGCCTGAAAAAAGCGCATGTGGACGCGATGGCGCTGTTTCCGAACAAAGACGGCCAGCTCGGCAGCACGGCGCGCAATTTGAAGGTGGTCGCCGACTACCTGGAAATCGACACATTCTCCGCTGATGAGGTTTTTGGGGCCATTCAGAGAAACTTGGACACCCGCGTCGACGTCCAAGCGCGCCAGCAAGACCTTGTTGAAAAAACAGTTCGCCAAGCGCATAAGTCGCGCCCGCGCTTTTAAGGCCAAAAGGCCCTTTGAAGGGCGAGCCCGCGCAAGCGCCTTGCCGTTGTCTCTGCGATCAAGCCGCCCTTTGGGCGGCTTTTTTTGCGCCCGCGAAAACACGTCGGAGGGCCAACTGATTCGCGCGAAGAAAGAACATCAAAAAACCACTTAATCAATGCGTTAAAAAACGAATTTTTTGACGATCAAAGGCTTGGCGACGCCAGCTTCCAAGGCGAACCGCGCGCCCGAAAAAACCAATGCTCGCAATAGCGAAAAACGATGACCGTCCAGCGGCTGTTACGAGTCCAAACAATGCTCAGCCAAGGGTTTGCAAAGAACCAATCCTCTGCGTTCCCGCTTCAATCCCGCGCGGTTTTTATGACGCGAGAACGCCAAACCCTTGCCTGATAAGGCTTCTGGAAGAGCGGACGAACGGCTTTGAAATATTTGAAAAAAAGAGCCGCCCGGCTGGCCAAACGCAGAGCGGCCTCCACGGCGAATCAAGGCTGCGCGGCGTGTTGACTGCAGCTTTCCAAGCGATAAGATGAACATCCCCACAGCGGCGCCGGCTCACTTTTTCGCTGGTGTCGCCTGGGGCGAGAGGCCACCATTCACCCGGTAGCGGGAAGGAGTTGCGGCCTTTTTTGCTTTTGCGCTGAGCGCAAGCAAATTCTATTCATATCCGAGGAAAACCAAGATGAGCGAAATGTGGGTAACGAAACGAGACGGAAGTCGCGAGAAATTAGAAATCTCGAAAATTCATAAAGCGGCCGAGTGGGCCTGTCGGGATCTCAAGGCTTCGTTGTCGGATTTGGAGACGAGCGCCCGCATTCAGTTCAGCGATGGCATGACGACGGAATCCGTGCAAGACGCCTTGATCAAGTCGGCGGCGGAAAAGATCAGCATCGAAGAGCAGGACTGGAAATATGTGGCCGCGCGTTTGTTGCTGCAAAAGATTTACAAGCACGCCAACGAAGGATCCATCACGTATCCGTCGCTGCGCGAAAACCTGGCCGAGCTCGTGGCGCTGGAAAAGGTCGACGCGCGCCTGATCGACGAAAGCTTGTTTGACCTTGACGCGATCAATTCGGCCGTCGACAAGAACCGCGACTTGCTGTTTGCGTATATGGGCCTGCAAACGCTGTATGACCGCTATCTGATCCGCGATCGCAAAAACGGCGTTCGCGAGTTGCCGCAGCACCTTTTCGCGCGCGTCGCGATGGGCGTGGCGTTGGCCGAAGAAACGCGCGAAGAGCGCACGAAGTGGGCGATTGAGTTCTACCACATTCTGAGCCAATTCAAGGCGATGGCTTCGACCCCGACCCTGTTCAACTCGGGCACGCGGTTCCCGCAGCTGTCTTCGTGTTTCTTGCTGACCATGAACGACTCGCTTGACGGGATCATGGACACCTTCAAGGAAGCGGCGAGCTACAGCAAGTTCTCCGGCGGCATTGGCCTGGATATGGGCGGCATCCGCTCGGCGGGCTCGCACATCAAGTCCACCGGCGGAAAGGCTGGCGGCATTGTGCCTTACTCGAAGATTTACAACGATTTGCTCCTGGGCTTCGACCAGGGCGGCAAGCGCCTTGGCGCGGGCGCGCTCTACATCGAGCCGTGGCACGCCGACATCGAAGAGTTCCTCGATTTGAAGAACAACACCGGTGACGAACGCCGTCGCGCGCACGACATTTTCCCGGCTCTGTGGCTTAATGACATGTTCATGGAGCGCGTGCGGGATCGCGAAGAGTGGAGCTTGTTCTCCGCCGCTGAAGTGCCGGAGCTGCATGAGACGTTTGGCGAAGAATTCCGCGCGCATTACCTGAAAGCGGAAGCGGACGGCAAGGCGGTTCGCAAGCTGGACGCGCTGGGCTTGTGGAAGAAGATGATCGGCAAGCTGTTTGAGACGGGGACTTACTGGCCCTGCTTCAAAGACGCGAGCAACGAGCGCTATCCGCAAAAAGGATCGGGCGTGGTTCACTCATCGAACCTGTGCACCGAAATTCTGCTGCGCACGAGCGACGACGTCTCGGCGGTCTGCAACCTGTCTTCGATCAATCTGTCGCGCGTCGACTGGAACGACAAGGCGGACTTGGATCGCACCGTCCGCACGATGATCCGCTTTTTGGACAACGTGATCACGATTGGCCTGATTCCTCACGAAAAGGGTCGTCGCTTCAACTTGCAAGACCGCGCGGTGGGCCTGGGCGTCATGGGCTACGCGGAGTTCTTGGTCAAGAACGGCCTGGATTACGAATCGCGCGCTCACTTGGCGATGGCTAGCCGCGTGATGGAGCGAATCAGCGCGGCGGCGATTGAAGCGTCGGCTGATTTGGCGCAAGAAAAGGGCGTCTACCCGCTCTTCTCTGAATCCGAATGGGCCAAGGGCATTGTGCCGATCGACACAGCCAAGAAATCGGCGATCGAGAAGCTGGGCTTGGGCGCTGTGGTCGGCACTGAAGGCGATTGGGACGCGATTCGCGTGAAGGTCAAGGCAGGCATGCGCAATTCGTGCTTGCTGGCGATTGCGCCGACGGCGACGATCTCCAACATCACGGACACGAGCCCGTGCACGGAGCTTCCGTTCCAACTGGCTTATCGGAAGGGCAATTTGTCGGGGTCATTCGACGTGATCGCGCCGACGCTGCAATTCGGCCGCCCGGATCTGTGCAAAACAGCGTATGAAGTCGATCAGCTTTGGACGATTCGCGCCGCGGCCGCGCGCCAGCTGTGGATCGACCAGTCGCAATCGACGAATATCTTCGTTTACGAAGACGTCGCCGGCCCCGATCTGTCGCGCATTTACACGACGGCTTGGGAGTTGGGCTTGAAGACGACGTATTACCTGCGCTCCAAAGCGCCGGAATTGCGCGCCGAAATCCCAGACGAAGGGTGCGAGTCGTGCCAGTGATGGAATAGGGCCACGGGAGAGCGATTGCTCCCTTGGCCCGGGAGAGGCCCCTGGGCTTATGGCTTGGGGGCCTTTCCAACCCGCCGGTGTTTAGGCGGAAAGCTTGTCGTGAAAATTGCGAAAAAGCACGAACGGCGCAAAAAAAACTCGAAAGAGTCTTAAAAACGGTTTCAAAACAGCATCAAAATCGATTCAAGAAGGGCGCAGTGTGGAAATAACGCTCGTGAAAACGCCGCCGGGGCCCAGAACGTGAAATTCGGCGCGCGAACGCGAGATTTTCTCCAAATTCAGCCATTAATTCATTCAAGGACTGCGCCAAAAAGGCGCCTGAAAAGCAAATGAGCCAACAAGCCAGAGACATCATCAACGCGCGCCGCATCATTCAAGGCCCGCAGGACAAGCTTCGTGCGATCAGCATGAACAAATACCCGTGGGCGCGCGAATATTGGAAGCACATGCTCAACAACACGTGGACGCCGGAGGAAGTGGATCTCGCGCGCGATGTGCGCCAATACCGCGACGGCGACTTGACGAGCGGCGAGAAGCAAATGTATGACCGCGCGCTGGCGTTTTTGTCGAACTTGGACGCGATCCAGCTGACGAATCTCGCAGAGAACGTGAGCACGCACATCACAGATCCGACGATTCAGCAGTGCATTTATCGGCAAGTGTTTGAGGAGGCGCTGCATGTCGAGTCCTACTCGACCCTCGTCGAAGCGATGTGCGACGATCCGATGGTCATTTATGACATGTATCGGGTCAATCCGACTCTGCAAGAAAAGAACGACTTCGTGATCGCGCAAGCGGACGCGATGAAGAACGATGGTTTTTCGCCGGAGCAATTTGTCTACGCGATCGTCGCCAACGTGATTTTGGAGGGCGTTTACTTCTATTCGGGATTCTTGGCGTTCTACACCTTGGCGCGGATGAAGAAAATGCTGGGCTCGGCCAACATGATCAAGTTCATCCAGCGCGATGAGATGGTCCATCTGGAAATTTTCATCAAGATGTTTGGCGCGCTTCGCGAAGAGCGCCCGGAGCTGTTCACCGAAGAAGTGCTTGAAAACTGCCGCGAGCTGTTCCGCAAAGCGCAAGCCTTGGAAGCGGCATGGGGCCGGCACATCATTGAAGGCGGCGTTCTGGGCTTGACGGACGAAGTGATCAACGAATACGTCAAGCACCTCGCGGACGACCGTTGCCAACGCCTGGGCTTGGGCACGCTTTACGGCGCGCAAAACCCCGTGGAGTGGGTTGAGCGTTTCAGCCGCGTGAACTACACCGAAGAGAATTTCTTCGAAACGAAGGTCACTTCTTACTCCAAGAAGCAGCTGGACTGGTGAGGCGAGCCGCCCTTGGTTGGGCGGCTTGCGCAGCCAGAAGCCCGTGATCGAGCGCGAAAAAGCGACACAGGCCGAAGGGCAGTGGGCGGCACGCCGCCCAAAGCAGTGAAAGAAGGGCAACGAATGTCCGGCTCACGCCGGAAAACAGCGGAGAAACCGGCGCCAAAAAAGAAAATGGCCGCGCCGCAATCCGCCCAAAGGCTCCGCGCAAGCGGAGCCTTTTTCACGCCCTCAACGAGTTTGCGGCCCTCGCAAAAGCCCGGCAACGCTTTGGGGAAATGAAAACCTGCGCCTCGCGCGCGAACCGAGGCGCCGCTCGCCCAGAAAATAGGAAAAAAAAGCAAAAAATGAAGCGAAATCGCTCAAAGCGTTGCCAGCGAACGCGCGCTTGGGTAAGATATAGAGATGCGCAAGAAATCGCCGAGCACGCAAGCTCGGGGCCTGCGCGGAGAAATCGCAAATGAAATACAACGATCCCATCAAAGAAGCGCCAGAAAACTTCAACGATTCATTCCTCACGATCGAAGACCTGTATGTCGCGCAAGACAAAAACAAGGATTTGGTGAATGGGCCAGCGCCAGCGGCAGGCGCGTCGTCATTTCGTCGCCGCGGCCAGAGCTCCTTGACGGATCTGCTGTGGATGGCCAAGGACATGGACCTCTCGTCCCCTGAATTCGTTCAAATCGCCAACCGCGTCGACACCGTCATCAAGGGCCTGCTTGAAAGCGGGCAAAAAGTCGAAATCATCGTCGCTTCGGCCGAAAACACCCGGCTGCTCGACCCGATCGAGGCGTTGGAGCAAGCGCGCAACGAGGTCGCCGAGCTCGAAACGACAGGCATCTTGGATTTGGACTACGCGATGCATCAAGTGCGTCTGAATGGAGCGATGCTCGAAGAGCTCTCCAGCTGCAAACGTTTCAAAGGCTGGGCCCAAGAAGTCTACACGCCCGAAGGATTCACTCCTATTCACGCGATGGACCTTCATCCGAAAATGCCTTTCGCGGACATGGTCCTTGAAATGGAAAAGGACATCTCCGATGGCGTGAGGGGCGGTTTGCGCCATCCTAATGCGTTGTCGCTGAGAGTCGGCGCGATTTTGCTGATGGTGGGCGAAGGCGAAAGCCAACGCTCCATTCCCCTGATGCGTTTGCAACGCAGCAGCAACGGCCGTAAAATTTGCGATGGCTTGTATGGCCAAGCGAAGGACTTCGCCGACGAGTTGCAAAAAGGCTTGGAGCACTACCGGGGCAACATGATGAACCTCCCCGATGATTGGCCCACCGCGGAACATTACAAAGCCGCGCGCACGGTGGCCATGACGCGCTATCATGGCGACAACGGCTTGATGGAAAACGATTTTTACAATGGCGAATGGATCGTCAACTTGATGAGCACGGAATTGCACCAAGCGCGCGTTGAGTTGCTGAAAATAGAAGCCGACCAGAAAGCCGAGGCCGCCCAACCCGTCGCTGCCTCGCCCATCGCCGAGGAGCCTGTCGCGGCGGCAGTCGCTGAGGAGGCGGGCACGATCACGGCCCCCGCCAATTTGGGCAAAAAAATCCGCGCCAAAAAGATCGCTGAAAAATCGGTTTCAGCAGAATCAGAAGCTCCGGCGCGCGCTCCGCGGAGCAAGAAAACCGCAAAATGAGACAATGTGTCCGAGAAATGCGAAAAAACCCGCTTCATGGCGGGTTTTCCTATGTGCCCGGCCGCAAAGGCAAGCCAGCGCCGTTTCTCTGAAAAAACGAAGCCGCCCCAATTTAAATCATTTTTCAGCGCTTCTTCGTCAACGTCCGCTCTTGCCCAAGCGTTATGCGGAGGAGCGGAATATTTTGCGTGATTTATTACAAAATAATTTTCTCGAGGCGGAATTTCTGGCACAATGGCGTTGCGTCTGACAAATGCCTTGACGGCATGCGGCGTGAAAAATCGGGGGCCTCGGCGAGGCTGGTCAAATTGGGCACCACACAAAGGTTTTTGGAATGAAAGCACTGTTTGCGCGCCGCGGAGCCATGCTCGCGGCGCTTTGTTTGGGGATTTGCAGCGCGGGGGCCGGAGCGCAAGAGCCAGACACTGGCGCGTCGTCGCTTCCGGCGCCCTTTTTGGCGTTGCAGCCGATGGCTCAAACGCAAAAGGCCGTGTTCGCTGACGGCGCCCATGGCGAGTTGTTGGACGTCAATGAGTCCGTTGGCCGTTGGTATCTGCTGAGCGTGCAAGAGGCAGACGGCGTGAGGCGAATTGCGCACTTGGACGCGGGCGTTGAAAACGCCTCAAAGCTCACGATCGCCGCGCAAGGCCTTTCCGTCGAAAGAAATGGCCAATCGCGCATATGCCCGTTGGGGAACAAAGGCGATCGCGACTTGGTGTTCTCGGACGCTGGACGCCCTTTTGGGTTGGTTCCCGCGTGTGGCGTCTGGATTCGCGGGAGCGCGACGGGCTCCAAGAGCACGCTGGAGGCCGCGACGGACCTGTTGCGCAGCACCGGATCCGCGGGCGAAGCCATCATCAACTTGCAAAAGAATTTGTTTGCGCACTCAGGAGACAGCGCCGAATCGGCTGAGGGGCCTGTCGCGCGCTCGAGCACGCAAGGACCGCCGGCGCCCACGTTCGCGAGCGCGCCTGAGGCGATCGCCGCGCCCAATCTGTCCATCGCCGTCCCAGGCGGAAACAATGCCGTCAAACCCGGAGCCTGGATGCCCGCCGCTGACGCGCCGAACGTTTGGGTCTCGGTCGCGAGCCCGAATTTGGCCGGCGGCGCCGACTCCGCCCTTGTCTACTTGATGGCGATCGACCTTAACGCTTTCCACGGCCATTACGCCGTTGGAGTCGACCACCCGATGCTCAACTGGTCAGATCGCGCCCCGGGTCCGCACACGGGCCCTGGGCCGGATGGCTTTTCGCAAATCATGCCGCTGCGCCGCGAAGGCATGGTCCCGCCGTGGGAGCAAGCTGGCGTGGGCATGGTGTTCGCCGGCGGATTCAAGCGCGAGCACTCCGCGTTCAAGCGCGGCCCGCGCGCAGCGGCGAACCATGGCAGCCATTACGGCTTCGTGGAGGCGGGCGTGGTGCTCAGTCCCTTGCAGCCAGGGTTGGCGACCCTGTGGCAACGCCTCGGAGAGCCGGTGAAAATGGGGCCGTGGAGCGCCGAAGAACAAAAACGCGGCGTCGATGGACTGATTTTTGCGCGTCAGAATGGGCTGCCTTTGGTCACGGGAGGCCAATTGGGGAGTGATTTGTCCGCGTTCAGCGCGACGGGCAACTGGTCCGGCAACCATGAGGGCAAGCCAGAGACGATGCGCTCCGCGGTCTGTTTGATCGGACAGGGCAAGGCGCAGTTTCTGGCGTATGCCGTGTTCAGCTCCGCGGAGCCGCAAGAAATGGGCAAGCTTCTGAAAGCCTACGGTTGCCAAGAGGCGATGCAGTTGGACATGAACGCCCCCGAGCTCACCTACGGGGCGTTGATTGTCCGAGATGAAAAAGGCGCGCCGAAAGCGGAGCCCCTGCTCTCGTCGATGGGGCGCGGCCCAAGCGGCGGCCGATTCGTCAACACGCCGGACACGCGTGATTTCTTCTACTGGTCGCGTGGGCCGCGGCGCTGAAAAAAGCGTTTTTGGCGTCAGTCAAAGCCTCCGCGTCGTGAAAGCCTGGAGTGATCCAGGCTTTTTTTTTGACATTCTCCCCGGCCATGAAGGACAAGATTTTTCGCGGCGCTTGATAAGGACGGATTTGAAACAGGCTTTCTGATTTTGAGACCGGCGCTTTTGCGATCCAGAGGAAATGAAAAAATCCGTTGACTTCCCAACCAGCAAAGGATTCGGCGTGTTTCCGTCGATCACACAATGAATGGACGCGTATTGCTTTTGGCCGCTAAAAGGTGTAGTGTGCGATGAATTGGCCGTCGCGCCACGCCCTTAGAGACATCCCGTGAGAACTCCCATATTGCCTGTGCAGGCGCGCACCGCGCCAGAAAGCGCCTTGAATGCTTTGATCCAAGAGGGGCTGGACCCTGAATTGGCGAAAATTTACGCTTCTCGAGGCGTGGCGGAAATTGGCCAGGTGACCAGCAAAATGAAGTCGTTGCTGCACTGGAGTCGGTTGAAGGGCGCCTCTGAATTTGCGGTGAAAATGGCTGACGCGATCGCTGCCGGGAAAAAAATCGTGGTGGTGGCCGATTACGATTCGGACGGGGCGACCAGCTGCGTGATCGCGGTGCATGCGTTGCGCAAGATGGGGGCGGAGGTCGACTTCGCGGTGCCCAACCGTTTCACCCATGGGTATGGCCTCACCTCGCCCGTCGTGGAGTGGGTCGCGGCGGAAATGAACCCCAAGATCATTGTGACGGTGGACAATGGGATCAGTTCCTTTGATGGCATTCAGCTTGCGCACGAAATGGGCATTGAAGTGTTCGTGACGGACCACCATTTGGCGGGCGCGACGGTGCCGCCGGCGGATGTGATCGTGAATCCGAATCAGCCGGGCTGCGACTTCCCGTCCAAAAGCATGGCGGGGTGCGGGGTTATTTTTTACGCGATCGCGGCGTTGAAAGACGAGCTTTTGCGTCGAGAAAAGCTCCCGCAGGGCTTCAACATCAATGAATATTTGGATTTGGTGGCGGTGGGCACGGTCGCGGACGTGGTGAAGCTTGACGACAACAACCGCATGCTCGCTCGCTTGGGGCTGGCTCGCATTCGCCAAGGCCGAGCGCGGCCGGGATTGCAGGCTTTGTTCCAGGTCTCCCGGCGCTCGATCCAGCGCGCGACGACCAAGGATTTCGGTTTTTCCGTGGCTCCGCGAATCAACGCCGCGGGCCGGCTGGATGACATGTCGATTGGGATCAAGTGCTTGTTGAGCGAGGATTACGGGCAAGCGATGGAGCTCGCGTTGCAGTTGGACACGCTGAATGTGGCGAGAAAAACGATCGAGCAAGAAATGCACGAGGAAGCTTTGGCCGACTTGGCGGACCAGGACGCCACGGATCGTTTTTCGCGCGCCGTTTTTCACGAAGAGTTCCACGAAGGCGTGATCGGGATTGTGGCCGGTCGCATCAAGGAGCGTTGTCACCGGCCGACGATCGTGTTCGCCAATGGGCAAGAAGAGGGTTTGATCAAGGGATCCGCGCGATCAATCCCAGGCTTCAACATCCGCAATGGCTTGGACTGGGTCCACAAGAAGAATCCCGGGTTGATCGCCAAATTCGGAGGGCACGCGATGGCGGCCGGCCTCACGATCCGCAAAGACGGCTTCGCGCAATTTCAAGAGTCCTTTGAGCAAGTGTGCTCGGAGTGGCTCACCGAAGAGGCGCTGCAGCGCTATGTGTGGGTGGACGACGAGCTGCCCGCGCGCTTGATGGGCGTGGACACGGCAGAGCTTTTGGAGGCCGAGGTGTGGGGCCAGGGATTTCCGGAGCCGCTGTTTTGCTCGGAGTTCCAGGTGGTGTCGCAGCGCATCATGAAGGAGGCGCACTTGAAAATGCGGTTGTTCCGCGACGGGCTGGAGTTCGACGCCATTTGGTTTTTCCGGGCGACTCCAATGGAAAGCGACAGAGTCAAGGTGGTGTACTCCTTGGCGACCAATGAGTTTCGAAATGACGTCACGCTGCAATTGATGGTGCAGCAGGCGGAGGATGTTTTCCCTGAGGGCCATGTCCGTCCGGCCGCGACGAGCGACGCCCTGGCTGCGGAGCCCTTTTAGGGCGTTGGCGAAGAGAGCGATTCAGCGCAACGGCCATTTCTGCGGCCTTTGTTGTGCCCGATCAGGGACGAAACACCAACGCTCGAATGCGCAAAGCATGGGCCCAGCGCTCGCGCGGGTCCATGCTTTTGCGGATGGCGCCCGCATTCCACTCCGCCAGAAGCTCGCGCAGGGCCGGGGCCGTTTCATGCGCTTCGTCCCCCGACAGGTCTCGCAAGCGAATAATGCTTTCAAGAAGAGACGGTGGCGTTCCGGCTTGCAAAATGGTCAACCCCGCGAATAAATCGGCGCCGTATTCAAGCCACCGATTGCGCGCCTCCGGGCGCCAGTTCGCGGGCGCCACGCTCGTTCCTTGCTCAAAGTCGACGCAGTGCCCGGATTCGTGGGCGACGACGAATGTGATGGCGGCTTGCTCTTGGCCCATTTTGCGAGCGGGCGCGAAAAACGCGTCGTCCAATGTCCGAATTTGTTGCGGATTGTAGAGCAAAAAACACAAGGGCGTTTTTTCGCCATTGGTTTCTCCATTGGACAAAAACAAGGCCTCAAGCGCCCAGTGCCCGATGGGTGTCTGGTCGTCGGCCACTTGCGCCTGTCCTTGCACAAATCGCAAATAAGGAACTTGATCCATCGCCAAAACGCGACTGCGCATGCCGTCAAAGGCTGAAAGCTGGGGCGCTAGCCAGCTGACCGCGTCCGAGAGCCTGCTTTGCGACGCGTCGGATTCCTTGTAGCGGACCGGCGGCTGCATCACCACGCCCGGGGTGGGCGTCGGGTGCGAATTGGGAGCTCCAAACTGAATGCCTTGGGCCGCGGGGCCTGAAAACCCTGCCTGAGGCGGCGAGCCATTGATGCCGACGCCCGCGGCTCCGGGGGCGGAGCCAAAAGTGGGCGTCCCGCCAAAGGCCCCGCCAGCCGGGGCGCCCATGGGGGCCGAGCCGAATCCGCCACCGCTGTTGATCGCGGAATTGTTGAAGTTGGCGCCCGGTCCGGATATTTGGGCATGCGCTCCGACGGACGCCCCGGCGCTTAAAATCACAAGGACGACGGCTCGGAGCGCGGCGCGTGTCCAATGCATGGCGCCCGCGCGAGGCTGGGGAAAAGAGGGGAGAGCGGGGCTGAAATTCACAAGACCTCGGGGCGCGAAAGGGCTGAAAAAACGGGGATGAACTCGCGCCGCGAGAATGCTGAACAGCGCCGCATTGGACAGTGTACGTCGACCAACGGCTTCGTTTGAAAAATATTTTGTCTGAAATTCGCGAAAAAACCGCATTCAAAAAGAGGCCTGCGCGGGCTTTTGCGTGAAAAAGAACGAAAAAAAGAGCCTTTGCAGGCAAAAATGGAGAGCGCGGCGATCTGGTCGCAAGGGAGCGGGCGCCCCTCGGCGTGATTTTTTCAATAGAATTTGCCCAGGCCTTGGGAACGCGAAAAAAATGAGGTATAATTATTTCACGGGCGCTTTGTCATCGGGACAAAGGCCAACGAGGAAACCGACGCAATGTCCGACATCATTTCGAAGCAAGATGAAGTGGCCGCAAAGCAAACCGAGTTGGACAACCAACTGGGCGACGCGGTCAAGCGCAAGGATTACACCGCGATGAACATCGCCCTGCAAGCAGGCGCGAATGTGAACGCAGCCAACCATCGCGGCGCCAGTTTGCTGTTGCAAGCGACGCAATCAAAAGAAGAGCAAATGGCGAAGTTCTTGCTCGCAAACGGCGCCGATCCGGCGATCGCCGACATGCAAGGCGTGAGCCCCATGATTGTGGCCAGCCGCAATGGATCGCTGGCGCTGGTCAAGGACTTGCTCGCCCATGGCGGCGACGCGAACGCGAAAGACAAAAATGGCTCTTCCGCCTTGATGGAATCGATTTTGGGCGATCACACGGACGTCGCCGTCCATTTGATCAAAAACCACGCGAAAGTGGATCAACTCTCGCGCATGGGCTCGCAAGCGCTGTTGTTCGCCGCTGAGCGCAAGAACCTGCCGGTGATCGAGGCTCTGCTCGCCGCGGGCGCCGACGCCAACTGCCGCGACCAATATCAACTCACCCCGTTGATCGCGGTGAGTTGGGGCGCTTTCGACTCGAAGTCGGAAGCCGGCAAGGAGCAAGCGGCCATCGCTCAACAAAAGGCAAAGGCGCAAAAGAAGGATGCGGGCGACGCGCCGGACACGCCGGCCATGCTGTGCGCGCAGGCCTTGATCGCCGCGGGCGCTGACGTGAACGCGAAGGGCCGCAGCGGCTTGACGGCTCTGGCGAACGCTTCCACGACCGGTGTCTGGGCGCTGTGCCACCTGCTGATCGACAAGGGCGCGGATGTGAACGTCCACTCTGTCGAAGGCCCGCAAGGCGGCTATTCGCCTTTGATGATGGCGATCGCCGCGAAGAAGCCTGATCTGACGGACAAGATTTTGTCCCGCAACGGAGACATCAACTACAAGAACAGCCAAAAACTGCGCGCAGTCGACATGGCGATCGATCATCTCGCGGGGGTGTTGCTCAACCCGAAAGCCACTGAAGAGCGCAAGCTGGCCGCTCGCGCCAACTTCATGAGCCTGATCCAAGCGGGCGGCGCGCTGGACGCGCAAACGCCTGGCGAAGGCCTGGGCATCGTGCACGTGGCGGCGGTCGCCGGCGACATGGAACTGTTGAAGATGGCGTTGGGCGACGCCAAAGCCGCGCGCGTGGCTGCCAAGGGCGGGCAAACGGCGCTGCATCTGGCCATTCAATTCCGCAAGGAAAAAGTCGTCGACGCGCTGTTGGCCTCGGACACGACGGACACGAACGCTCGCGACAAGGAAGGGCACACCCCGCTGCACACCCTTTCGTTCAATCCGGTCCCCCGCGCGTTGAAAGAAATTTTGGACGCCACGCCGGGCGCGCGCCGCGCGGCTCTGATCGAAAAGATCCATGCCTCTTCGCGCTCGATCGCGACGAAACTGTTGGCTCGCGGCGCGAACATCAACGCAGTCGACAATGAAGGCTGGACGCCATTGCTGGAGGCCGTTCGCCAAAATTCGATGGGGGATGCCGGCCCTGACGTGAAATACATCGATTTTCTGCTCGAAAATGGCTCAGACGTCACGATGCGCAACAAGAGCAGCGACCACGCCGCATTGCTGGCGGCCAAAGTTGGCCGAATCGATTTGTTGGAAAAGTTTTTCGCGCGCCTGGAAGAGACGGGCAACCAAAAAATGATCAAGAACTTCATCGTTGACAGCGCCTGGACCGCTCCGGAGCACTATTCGATGATGGACTCCTATGGCAAAGCGCTCAAATGGGCCCAGGACAAGGGCGCCGACGTCAACGCCATGGATGACGATGGGCAAAAAGCGCTCATCATCGCCGCGGCCACCAACTCCGAGGAATTGATGGAGGTGTTGCTGCAATTGGGCGCCGAATTGAACGGATTGAACGAAGAGGGCGAAACGGCGGTCATGCACGCGGTCAGCAACAACGCCCAGGCCGTTCTTCGCGTTCTGTTGGGCGTGGGCGCGGACACCAGCATCAAGCGCAAAGACGGCGCGGACGCTTGGTTCATCGCCTACCGCGACCAACGCTCCAAGTGCATCGAAATGTTGACGGACCAACGCGATCAAATTCGGCAAAATCAGTTCCAAATCGTGCCGACCAAACGCTATGACTTCTAAGGCATCCGCCAAAACGGCGAAAGCGCCTCGTGTTTTCGCCCCGTTGCCGATCGCGTTGCCCGGGCAGCTGATCGCCGGCGCCGACGAAGCCGGACGCGGGCCCCTTGCGGGGCCCGTTGTCGCCGCGGCTGTGATTTTGGATCCCAACCGCCCCATCAGGGGCATTGGCGACTCCAAGGCCATCAGCGAAAAAGAGCGCGAAAGGCTGGAAGTCGAAATCAAGGAGCACGCTTTGGCATGGGCCGTCGCGTCTTGCGACATTGAAGAAATCGAGGAGCTCAACATTCTGGGCGCTTCAATGATGGCGATGCGCCGGGCGATTGAGCAATTGGCGCCCGCCGCAGAGCTCGCCTGGATTGACGGAAATCGAACGCCCAGCGGGCTGTTGATTCCCGCGGTCGCCATTGTCAAGGGCGACGCTCGCGTGGCCAATATCGGCGCGGCAAGCATCCTCGCAAAGACGGAGAGGGACCGCGTCATGCGCCAAATGGGGCTCGATTGGCCAGGCTATGGATTCGAAATCCACATGGGTTATCCGACTCCCGCGCACCTGGCGGCGTTGAAAAAAATGGGCCCCTGTCCGCGCCACAGGCCAAGTTTTGGGCCTGTGAAGTTGATCATGGCCGAAGTTGCGCAATTGGCGCTGGACGCGCAAGCCTTGGATCAAGCGACACGCTGAACGTGTCTCCGTTGTCAGTTAAAAACGCCGTCAAGCAAGGGAGCCCCTTCGCAAAATGGCGTTTTTTCATGAGATCGCGTCCGTTGGCTGGGGAAATAAAAAAAAACAGCCTTGCTCGATTGCGAAAAAAACAAAAAAACGAGAAAATGAACACTGGCCCATTTGTTTGGCCACGCCTTTTTGGAGCATTCAAAACATCATGTCCCAACCCTCGTTGCGCGCTTTTTCCGTTTTGGTCGCCGTGTGCGCCGCCCAGCTTATGGCCAGCGAAATCGCTTTGGCAAAAGGCGGCGGTGGCCATGGCGGCGGCGGACATTCATCTGCGCATTCAGTCTCGCACTCTTCTGCGCATTCCTCCTCGCACTCTTCGTCGGAACATGCGGCGGGAGAGCATGCCGAAGAAGGGCATGCAGAGACCTCCAAATCAAGCACGTCCGCGAAGGCCGCCGGATCCAGCGAAAAGTCCAGCAGTTGGACATCGTGGTTCAAACGGACCCCCCCTTCGGGCGGCGGATCTGGCGGGAGCGGGGGCAATGGCGGCAGCAGCGGCAACCCCGGGCGCCCCTCGCCGGTCCGCAACAATGGATACCGGGGCAATGGTTGGGGGTTTGGCGGCTGGGGGCGCTGGCCATGGCGCTCATCGCGGCCTTACTACCATCCCTACTACTTCGCCCACACCATGGGCGGGCATCGACAGGGCGATCCGTGCGATCCGGGGAGCGTGAGCGCCGCGCAGAAAAATATTTCGCAACAATCCAACCCCTTCCAGAGCGGGGCGAGCGCCGTCGGCGCTGTAGCTCCAGTCGATTTGGGCTACGCCACGCGCCAAGACTGCGTGGCCAACCCCAAAGCCTCCGATGATTTTGAGGACAACGAGTCCCATTCCGGCCAAAATGCGGCCCTCGCGGGCGGCGCGGGTTTGTTGGGCGCGGGCGCGATCGGGGCCGTCGTGTTGCGCCGCCGGCGCAAAATGGGCATGTGATCGAGCCCTGCCCTGCGCGGGCAAGCAATAAGACAAGGGGTTTGTCGCTCCAATGAGAAACCCCCAGTTCAATCCGCAAGGATCGCTGGGGGTTTTATCCTGCGCCGCTCCAAGTCGGGTCTTGCGCAAGGAGAATGCCCGCGCGCAACCACGATGCCGCAGAGTCAGGAGCGAATGGTTTCCCACTCGACAAACCAGCCTCTTGCCGGGTCTTCCAGCGAGTCAAGGTCTTTGTTGAAGACCGTCACGTCATAAACCTTGCAGTCCACATACGCCTCGACGAAGCCTTGCCCGTCCGCGCCGGGCTTTGGGGCCAGGCGCGAGATAATTTCTCCGCGATTGGCGAAAAGGGCGCAAAGGGTTGAGCGAGCGGCGGGAAGGTCGGCGTTTGAGCAGTGCACGGCGATCCGATATGGGCTGGCCAGGGGGGCGGTGCGGTGCAGGTAACGCGTCAAGCGCCAGGAAATCGAACGAAGCGTGGGGTTGGCGAGAGCGATGAAAATGGCTCCCAAACTTGCCTCCCAAAGCTGCGCTCCGCCGCACAAGACGCCAATGGCCGCCGAACACCAAAGGGTGGCCGCGGTGTTGATGCCATGAATGTTGACGCCGTTGCGCATGATGACTCCGGCGCCCAAAAAGCCAATGCCAGAGACCACTTGGCCTGCGATCCGCGCCACGCTTTGTTGGTCGGGGGCGACGCCATACATGGAGAATGCCACGAACAAACACGCTCCGATGGCGACCAACGCGTTGGTTTGCAAGCCCGCCACGCGGTGGTGCCATTGTCGCTCCAACCCGATAAACGCCCCCAGCGCCCCGGCGAACGCCAGATGCACAAAGAACGCATAGGTGCCAGCATGCTCGGGCGGAATGGTGAAAAAGTGCATGGAAACTCCAAAAAAGAAGAAACGGCTCGAAAAAGCCGTCCTTCAGTATATATGGAAAAAAATCGCGAATAAAATGATTTTTGGGCGAGCGGATGGCTTTGCTTGGGGGGGCTGGCAATGAAAAACGCCTGACAGAGCCAGACGTTTGCATATCCCTTGACTTCGGGTGTTCGATCAGCGCGACGCGCTCAGCACCGCCGGCTGGGCGGAATTCGCGCCCGCCACGCTGCTCGGGGCAAGCCCCGTGAGCTTCGCGTGCACTTGGTAGACGCGCCGCGCGTAGTTGATGGCGATGTTGGGGTTGCCGCTGTTGTAAGAGCCAATGCCAAGCCACGTGTAGCCATAGCGGTTGAGGCCCTGGCGAAGAATCCACGCCCCCACGAAAATGCTGGTGCAAGGGTCCATCAGGTCTTTTTCGGTGATGCCATAGCGCGCGAGCATCGGCAGGTGAATTGAGTTGATTTGCATCATCCCTAGGTCGCGCGAGCCATTGCTGTTCGTGTTGACCGCGGAGGGACTATACTGGCTTTCGACATAGGCGATCGAATAAAGCAGCCAAACGTCAACTTTTTGGTAATTGGCCGCCGCTTGCCAACACTGCATGCTGTTGGCGAGCGCCTGAACCTGCGCCATGGGGCGCATCGCGTATCCAGAGGTTCCGGGCGGCGCGGCCTGGGCGGCCGAAGACGCAGCCAGCGCGAACATCGCGAAGGCGGCTGCGCGCAGGGGCGCTTGGGCGAACGACAAGAAAGGTTTTTTCATAGCCCGAAAGTAATAAACCATAAAGAGACGCCAATCAAGAGCAAAAAGCGACCGTTGAGAGACAAAAACCAACCAGAAGAAAAAAAGCGGCGAGCGGGCTCCAAAGGCCGTTGATGGCTTCAGCGGGCGAGCGCTTAAAAGGGGATTGTCAGCTTGGCCTCCTTTCGATTCCAATTGCCGCGTCGGCCGACGCGTCAACAAGCCAAAAGAAAAAGGACGCTCGGGCGTCCTTTTGGCTTTGCGCAGAATGATAAAAGCGCCATCACTCGCCGGTGTAGCTTGCGGGCGAGCGACGGGTCGGGCGCGACAAAAAGCCCATGACATCTGGCGAGACGGCCGCTGATGGCAAACGGACGTCTGCGGCTTGCGCGTTCAAAATGCTCGCGGGCAAATCGTTGAACGGGATTTTCAGCAGGGCCGCGCACTCCGGAAGCGAGCGCCCTATTCTGCGCGTCACCGACAATCGCTCTTCATAGGGCGAGCGCGGGTCGAGCTGCAACCGCTCGGACAGGCAAAAGCTCAAAGCGGTCAGAGAGGCCACGCGCATTTCATAAAAATGGCGCTTGTCGCTTTGGCGCGTGTCGCTGGCCGCGATTTGCGCTTTGGATTGCTCCAGCTCCGTCGCTTGAAGTTGGGCCAGCGTTCGAAGCGCCACCTGCTGCTCGCGCTTGAACAAGTCATAGTCCCTAAAGCCGAAGTTTGCCGAAAGGGCCATGAGCGAGCACACCAGAGCAAATCCCGCGAACTCCATGGGCTCGCGGCGGATGCTTCCAAAGAGTCGGCTCAGAGGGAGCCTGCGAGCGCGCGAGGAGGTGGCCAGGGACATGTCAGCGAGCCGAGGGGAAGGCGACCACCGCGACGCGGCGAGCGACCCAGTCGGAAAACTCGACAGGCGACTGACGGCCGGCTTCAAAGAAAATCACGCGGTCGGGCACGCCCGCCACGGACAGCTGGCGGCGCGCGAGCAGCATGCGCGGGTCATCCCACCCCCAAGCGGTGAGGGTGTCGTTGGAGACGCCCGAAAAGCCGCGGTTCGCGCGAGCATTGAAGTCCATCCCTTCCTGGCCGGTTCGAAGCGGCTCTTCCGCCTGCCGAGCGGACGAAACCGCGGGCTCGGAGCTGGCGGCGACCGCCGCGGCGGCCCGCGCTTCGTCCGCTGCGTCCTTCGCGGCCGCGGCCGTGGTCTTGGCGGGCTGGAAAGCAGGCGTGCGAAACGGGTCGAACGTCATTTTGTTCTGGGCTTGCGTCGCGTCGTATTGCGCTTTTGCCGCGCCAATTTGCGCGGTGCTTTGTTGCAGCGAAGCGCCTGCGGTCGGAATGCCGACGACGCCCGCGCCATAGCCGGCGCCCGGGCCCAAAACGACTTGCGGGCCATACGGGGTGGTTTGCACGCGGGCGCCGGGCGAGACGCTCATCGCGTTCGAAGGCACGGCGACCGTCGCCGCTTGGCTTTGGGCCGCGGCGTCATCCGCCGGGGACATTTCTTGGGCGTGCGCGGCCGTGGCGGCGGCAAGCAGGAAAAAGGCAGCAATGGGCGCCAAACGCATGGGGAATCTCCAATGATTTAACCCGCTTAGGACTCTGAGCGGTTCGGGGATCGTTTTTAGCGTGAATTTCCTCTCTTGGCAAGAGCTGGCGGGCCCGTGGGAGCAAAAAGCCCCGCGAGGGGCGAAATAAATTCATTTTCCCGCCCAAAAGCAGGCTATCTTTGAAAATGAAAGGATGAGCGGACACGAGAATTCGGCAAACGAGAAGCCCCGCGGACGCCTTCGCAAGGCTGAAAGAGGGAGGGCGGCCCCAAATTTCGCGAAATGATGAAGCGGCAAAGATCTGGGTCGCCCAATTGGCGGCTCGCGCGGCGAGGGCGACGCCAATAGGGCGAAAACCCCCTTCGCGCAGACGCAAGAAACAACGCGGCATTCGCGGCAAAGCCCCGAAACGCAACATTCGCCGGCGGCGTGAAATTAGCGCCTGCCGCCTGTCAATGGCTTGCGCAAGCAAGCGATTGGGAGTAACACTGTGCCCCACCGATCCACGAGGAAACGTTATGTTCAATTTGTCAGGCCCGGGTCTCTTGCGCTTGCCCAACTTCCGTCTGCGCCGAATGGCCGTGCGCTGGATGTTGCTGGGGAACGTCATGGGCATTTTGTTGACGGCTCTGCGTTTGACCGACCCTTATTACGCCGCCCAAGAGTGGCAGGAGCTGATCACCTGGATCGAGCCCGCGTTCTTTTTGTGTTGGCTGGGCTTCGCGTTCGCCAGCCACCGCGCCAGCGTCTCCAAGGGATGGCTCGTCAGCGCTTATCTGGTGTGGCCTGCTTTTTGCGGATTTTTCTGGACATGGGCCATGCCTCACTTGGGGCTGGTGGCGCCGCTGCCTCCGATTCCCGCCGCTTGCGCCTTGTTGCTCACCACGGGCGGCATGCTCGGATACTGGGATTGGCGATTCAAGGCGCTGACCCCGTCGCTTTCCGAACGGAAACTGCAAGCGCTGGAAGCCCGCATTCGTCCGCATTTTTTGTTCAACACGCTCAACGCGCTGGCGTCGCTCACGCGCTCCGATCCAGTTCAAGCCGAAGAAGGCCTTCTGAACCTAGCCGATTTGATGCGCGAGCAAATGCGCGCAGACGAAACGCGCTTGCGGCCTTTGTCCGCGGAGATCGAAATGTGCCGCCGCTACATCGCCATTGAAAAAATGCGCTTTGGCGATCGCCTGCAAACGGAGTGGGACATTGAAGAAAAAGCCCAAGGACTGCTTTTGCCGTCGCTGAGCGTTCAGCCATTGCTGGAAAACGCCTTGATCCACGGGATTGAGACGGTGGGCAAGGGCCTGATTGAGGTGACCGCGCGCTACCAGGACGGAGAGCTTCTGATTGAAGTGCGAAACCCCATGCCGCCCAATGGAGCCGTGTCCAAACGGCGCGGCAATCGATTCGCCATGGGCAACATCCAAGAGCGGCTCGACTTGCTGTTCCATGGAGAGGCCACGCTGTCCGCAGGCCCCGATGGGTCCGGTTTTTGGGTTTCCCAACTGCGCCTGCCCGGCCTGATCAAGCAACCGAAGGAAGCGGGCAAATCGCACGAGATCAAAACGTCCCTCGAGGCGTGAACGCTCGCGAAGCCGCGCGAGTCTGCGGGGAGGAGCCAGGAAATCAGCCCGCTTCGCCACGATGACGGTTTCCGGGCTTCAAAAAAACAGCCGCTTGAAGCGGCTGTTTCATTTCTTGTTGGCGCGCGGGCCATCAACTCGGAATTTCAAACCCAAACGCGGCCACTCCGCCTTGAGGGCGGCATGCGATGGGGATGCGCCGGCCAAAGCCAAAGGCGCGCGGGCGCAGGCGCAGGATCGGAGCCGCTTGCTTGCGTTTGAACTCCGCCCGGTCGAGCATCTTCAAAAGGCGCGCGGCCTCTTCGTCGCCAAACTTCGCCGCCCGCAGAATTTGGCGATCCGCGGCCTTTTCGCTTTCGCCCATCACATCGCTTTCGATCATCAATCGCAGGCACGCGTCCAAAATCGGATACGGCGGCAGGCTATCGCTGTCCTTTTGCCCCGGGAAGAGCTCGGCGGATGGCGCCTTGTCCAGAATCTGTTGCGGAATGAAGGGACGCCCCATCCGCTCGTTGAGCCTGCGGCACACCGCGTAGACCTCCATTTTGTAAAGATCGCCAATGAGGTTCAAGCCGCCGCTCATGTCCCCGTAAAGCGTGGCGTATCCGACGCTCACCTCGCTCTTGTTGCCGGTGGTGAGCAGCAAATGCCCATATTGATTGGAGAACGCCATCAGGATTTGTCCGCGAATGCGCGCTTGCAAATTTTCCAGCGTGACGCGCTTGGGCTCCGCGCCACAAAACCCGGAGCCAAGAATTCCCATTTGCGCGTTGACCGCGGGCGCGATCGGACACGTCGTCATCGGAATCCCCAAGTTGTCGCAAAGCTCCTGCGAGTCTGACACGCTGTCCGAGGATGAGAAGTCGCTGGGCATGGCGATCGCGTGAACTCGATCCGCCCCCAAAGCATGGACCGCCAAGGCCAATGTCAACGCGGAATCCACTCCGCCCGAGCTTCCGACCACCACGCTTTTGAAGCCGCATTTTTCCAAATAGGACCGCAGGCCAACCGTCAGCGAGTCAATCGCGAAATCCTCAAAGCTTTGCTCAAACACCGCGGGCGCAGGCGCCGCGTCCGACACCGGCGACACCAAGCCCGTCGACAAATCCAAGTCCAATAGCCCCACGCCCTCCACAAAGGGTTTCATGCCGAATCGCGCGCCGTCAGAGCCCACCGCGAAGCTCGCCCCGTCAAACACCAAGTCATCCTGTCCGCCCACTTGGTTGGCGTAAAACTGAGCGATGCCATACTCGGAGCTCGCGGGAGAAAAAAGATCCAAACGACGCCGCGCTTTACCTGCGGAGGCGGGGGAGGCATTCAAGAAGAAAATTGTTTTGGCGCCTTTTTGCGCAAGGAGCGCCACCGGATCGGCGTTGTATTCAAAGCCCGCGTGATTCCAGCCATCTTCGCAAATGAGAACGCCAATGGTTTGGCCGCGCCACTCGAACGCCAATGGCTCCAAGCCGGGCTCGAAATGCCGGCGCTCGTCAAAGACGTCGTAGGTGGGCAAAAGCATTTTGCGCGCGACCGCGACGACTTCGCCGTTCTCGACGAAGAACGCGGCATTGCGCCATGGGCGGCCCACGCCCGGGTTGCGCTCAATCGCGCCAATCAAGGCCGCGCCAGGCCACTCGCGGCTTTGCTTCAACAGCCAAGCGAGCCACTCGTTTTGTTGCTCGAAAAACCCCGGCCGATCCATCAAGTCGCATGGAAAGTAGCCCGGCAAGAAAAGCTCGGGGGCGAGCAACAGGTCCGAGCCTGACGCGCGCGCCGCGGCGTCGAGCTTTTTGGCGTTGGCTTCAAAATCCCCAATGACAGGATCCAGCTGGGCCAGCGCCACGCGAATGGTTGCGGTGTTCATGTCGATTCTCCTCAAAGCGGTTGAAGGGCGGCGTGAATCGGCGACAACGGGGAGAGCGCGCGCGGCGCGCCTCCCGTGAACGACGCGTTTTGCCGAAACACGCGAGCCAGGTAATCCAAATACGCTTGGTCTTCGCACATGGCCTTGCCCGGAGAGTCCGAGAGCTTGGCCACGCTGTGGCCGTTGCAGCGCGTCATCTTGATGACCACTTGCAACGGCTTCACCCCGACGTCGCACATGAGGTTCGTGCCGATGCCAAACGCCGGCTGAGCCTGGCGCTTGTAGTGCTCGTGCAGCGCCAAGGCCTTCTCGATGTCAAGCCCGTCGGAGAACACGAGCGTCTTCGTGCGCGCGTCGATTCGGTTCGCCTTGTAGTGCGCGATGGCTTTGTCGGCCCACTCGTAAGCGTCCCCCGAGTCATGGCGCATGCCGTCGAAAAGCTTGCAAAAATACATGTCAAACGAGCGAAGGAACGCGTCAAAGCCCACCACGTCAGTCAGCGCGATCCCCAAGTCTCCGCGGTATTCGCGCGCCCAAGCGTCCAGCGCGAATTCCTGGAAATGCTCGAGCGAGCCACCACCAAGAACCTGGCAAGCTTGCAAGAATTCGTGCGCCATCGTGCCAATCGGGATCAGTCCGAATTCGCGGGCGAAATGCGGGTCGCTCGTGCCCATGAACTTGCCCGGCAAACGTTCTGCCAAGCGCTGGACGACATGTTCTTGCCAGTCAGCCGAATAGCGGCGACGCGCGCCAAAATCGGAAAATTTGAAGCCTTCGGCGCGCGGGTCCGTTTGAATTGCTTGGATTTTTTTATCCAGCCGGCGGCCGCCCTCGGCCCACAACGCGGCTGTGTCGCCTTGCGTGCTCTGATAGGCTTCGCTGACGATGGCCAGAACCGGAACTTCGAAGAGGATGGTGTCGGCCCAACGGCCTTCGATTTGAATCGAGACGCCACCCGGCTCGTTGCTGTCCTCGCGCGCCACGATCGCGTCGCGCTTCAAGCGAAAGCCGCGCAGAAAATCAATGTAAGCGGGTTTCATATAGCGCAGGCCGCCCAGAAAATCGCGGTCTGATTGAGTGAAAGACATATCGCACAGGGCGTCCAAGCCGTCATTGATCGCGCCGAGCGAAGGGCGCAGGTCAACGGAGGCGTCGCGGCAGCGGAATCGATATTGGACATACGCGTCAGGGAATTGGTTGACGGCCACTTGTTGCATCGTGAACTTATAGAGATCGGTGTCGAGCAGGCTTTTGAGTTGGATCGTTTTCATTCTTTTCTCCGGTGGGATATCCATAAGCCTAGGATGCCACTATTAGTTATAAAAAGCAACTAATTGTTGGGGTCTGCGCTCCAAAACCCTGATTAAAATAAAAATGAGAGATAAAAAAGAGATATGGGTCTTTTTTGAGCATGAGTTCGCGAAAAAAATCTCAAAATAGGGAATTCTCGCTCACTGGCGCTGAACGGCGGGCGCCAACAAAAAGCGCCCGCGAAAGGGCGCTCAAAAACCAATGGGGCTCGGCTCTCAGAACGCTTGGGCGCGCGGAGCGGCTTTGCGGGTCTGCGAAGGCGAATTAGGAGCCAGAATCGCTTGAAGATCGGATCGTGATTCAGCGACCACAACGCCCGAAGCGCGCATGGCGTCCAAAGCCGGCGCCAGATCGTTCGCGATCCCTCGGCAAGCCGGCAGGAAGAGAATGACCTGAAATCCCGCGCCCGCCAGCTGCTGGGCTGTTTCTTTCACGCAATAATCCGTGGCGAGGCCTCCGACGAGAACCGTGGCGACGTCGTTTTGCTTCAAGAACTCAATGGCGCCCGTTGATCGAGGCGTGCCTTTTCGATTGTGATAACAAGCGCCGTATGGGTGCAAGTCCGCCGAAACGCCCTTGTAGACGAAGTAGTCGTAATCCATTTCCGCGGGCAATCCATCCAGCGACTCATAACCGCGCTCGCCCACCACGCAATGCGCGGGCCACCGAATGTCCAGCTCGCCATCGCCTTCAATCAAAGACATTGGGGCGGCTCCGCCTTGCGGGATCCATTGGGCCGAACGGCTGTGCGCGTCTTTGCTGCCGACTCGAATCTGCGCCAGGCTGGCCATGAAGTTGAGTTCGCCGACAATTTCATGGCCGCCGGCGACCGGCAGCTCTTGCGGGCACAAAGGAGTGAAGCCCTTTTGGGCATCCACGTCGAAGCTGGCTATTTTTCCATTCTGCGTGAGGGGCATGATCGTCTCCTGTGGATCAACACGATCATTAAGCCATAATTAGTTATTTTTGTCAACTATTTGTGCGCGCCTTGCCAAAAGGGCTTTCGAAGCGCTTTGGGTGGCGTCAAAAATAAAAAACCGCGCCAAAAGGCGCGGTTCAACGAGTCATCGGGAAGCCATCGGGAAAGCCGCCAGACAAGAACAGCGGGTTTTCCTCGCGGGTCATTCGCGGGTCATTCTTTGTCGCGAATCCGGCGAGCGGACGGAGGAACGCCGCTCAGGCGGCGATTCGGATGAAGGCCTTCGGCGATTTCGCGCAGCGCGAGGACTGTGGGCTTGTCATTGTTCACGGCGACGCGGGCCGGGTTGCCGCGTTCGATTTCGCGAGCGCGTTCGGCTGCGACCAGGGTGAGTTCAAAACGGTTCGGCAAGTTTTGCAGCGAGTCTTCGACGGTGATGCGCGCCATAGTGATGCTCCTGGTGGGTGAGGGCCAAGGATAGGGCAACGGGGCGCACAAAGCAAGAGAAATAAAAAAATAGAAAAATGAGGCCGTCAGGGAACTTTTTCCGCCTTTCGCGCTCTGACCATTAGAAAGCAAATCACGCCGCCCCGCCATGCTGGCGCTCAGGAGCTTTCTTGGGGCAGAGTCTCTTGAAACGTCGTTTTTTGGCCTCACTGGAAAAGAACGGGAAAAATTGCCCCTGCAAAATGAACCGTGTGGCACAATGGGGGTCTCGGATAGCCGAGGCCCAAAACAAGGAGAAGTTTCATGATGATTCCGATGGTGGTTGAGAATGTTGGCGGCGGCGAGCGCGCGTATGACTTGTATTCGCGCCTGATGAAGGACCGCATTATTTTTCTGCACGACGAGGTGAACGATCAAACGGCGAGCGTGATCTGCGCGCAAATGCTCTTTTTGGAGGCGGACAATCCCTCAAAAGACATTCATTTTTACATCAATTCTCCGGGCGGCTCGGTCACGGCCGGCATGGCCATTTTTGACACCATGAATTTCGTCAGCTGCGACGTCTCCACCATTTGCATGGGCCAAGCGGCCAGCATGGGCGCGTTTTTGCTGTCGGCGGGCAAGAAGGGCAAGCGGTTCGCGCTGCCGAACTCACGAATCATGATTCACCAGCCTCTGGGTGGCGCGCGCGGCCAAGCGAGCGACATCGAAATCCAGGCTCGGGAAATTTTGTATCTCAAGCGACGGCTGAATAAAATGCTGGCGTTGCACACGGGGCAGTCGATCGAAACCATCGAAACAGACACCAATCGCGACAATTTTTTCAGCGCGCATGGCGCGAAAAGCTATGGCTTGATTGACGCTGTGGTTTCGCGTCCGGGCGAAGAAGTGGAGCCGGATGAAGAAGAAAAGCGTTCACAAATCATCATCTGAGCCGCTGGGGCGCTTTGTGTGAGCCGCGCAGCCCGCTTTCGAGCGGGCTTTTTTATTCTTCGGGCAAAAAACTCCCGCAAAGCGCAAAAAAAGACAAGCGCGCCGCGCCTTTCATGGCGTGGAAAGAAAAGGGTTCTCTGCGCCAAAAGCTGGAAAGGCAACCGAAAAAGTGAATTTTCGGTGCGCCGACACGCTGAAAAAGGCTTCCCAAAGCTCCCGCAAAAGCTCACCCAGCAAGGCCTTGCGCCCAAACCATCGCATATATACATATTTCGAAGAAAAAACCGCGACATTCTTCCATATATACATCGCCGCGCGCTCCGTTGCGCGAGGATCGGGGTTGGCATAAAAATCAAATCGCAGCCTGTTGTTTTATAAGTGCTTTTTGGATTCTCCGAAGGTTCCGGGGGCGCCGAATCCCAAAAAACTGAAAATCGAGAGGCTTTCGAAAAAAATAAAAAATTCGCGCGCTTTTGCCTTCGGTGTTTTCATCGAGTTTTTTGCGCGCGTGGCGATTGGCCACAGGCCATTGGGCGAGCGGATTTATCCGGCCCCCGCTTGAACGCCGAGCCGCAAAGAAAACGAAAAACAAATCATTCGCATCCTCCCTTTGTTCATCGCTCGCTCGCCGCGAAAAAGAAATCAAGGGGAAGCCGTCCGAGCGGATGCCGTCGGTGCTTTTCGCGCGACCCTTTTTTCTGCGTGGGTTCTGGCGCGCCAAAGCGACCCATATTTTGGGATTTTGGCGGTTTCGCTTGTTGGCGCTGCCCACACAGCGCTGCAATTGCCCGCGGAGCGACGATCTGGGCCATGAAAGCGAAAAGCGGGCCTTGGCGGCTTTCCCGGGGCGACGGAGAGCCCAACGGAGCCTCAATCAGCCCGAAACCCGTCACAGAGGCTAAAAAGGGCTTCTTTTCATGTGTTGGAGCCCTGCGTCTCCTCCGCGAACTCGCGAACGGGGCAGCAAAAGCCATTCTCAGGCTCTCGGAAAGCTTCGCGGCGCGGCGGCGCGAAAAAAGAGCGGGGAGCTCGCCCGTCTTTGGCCGATTTGCGCCGAGCGCCCATTCAGCCCGCGCCCCGTCTGCCTTAGAGGGGCGCCGCGTCGACCCATATATACATTTTTCGAAAGAAAAAGCGCTCTTTTTTGTATATATGGGAGGCCCGACCGGCTGCATGAGCCGCTCCGCGATGGCATGCGCGCGGCGTTTGGCGCAAACCCTTGAGAACAAAGGGATTTTTCCCGGCCTAAAAAATAGGGCGTGATTGATGTGGAGCGCATGCCGCAAAAACCCTGAAATTCAAGGTTTTCATTGACTTTTTCAAAACTCGCGATTCGCAAAAGGAGTTTGTGGCGCAAAGAAGAGACAACGCCATGCGAGCGGCGCTGGGGAAGGAGCGAGGGGATTTTGGCCCGAAAAGCCCGCAGCGAAGATCGCCTTGCCCGCAATTGGGCGAAATGCGGGCCATTGGAGCCTCTTGGAGGCCTTGCGGGCCTTTTCAGCCCCAGAGCGTCGCGCCGAATGGCCGGCGCCTCATGGCGGCCCGATTTTGAAAATAACGAGGCGGCGCCGTTGCTCACCCGGATGGCTGAAATACCCAGAAAATTCGCTCAGTTTGAGAGGAGAATGAGACGCGATTTACAGAGCGTTTTTTGCGAAATGCGGCAACTCCAGGCGACAAAAAGCCCGCTTCGAGAGCGGGCTGATTTCAAGAGAGGCCAAGCGGGCCGGCCAAATCGCGGCCGGCGCCGATTCAAGCCTCGGTTTCCGCAGGCTTTGCGGGCGCGACCGGAGCTTTTTGCTCCTTTTTCGCGGCGTCGAGGCCAAAGTTAACCCCCATTGTTTGGCCGATCGCGCACATCGAGAGCGCGTTCGCCAAGGCGTTTTGGCTGCCGTCGGAGCCGCCGCCCATGACCACTTGCGGGACGAGCGAGACCTTGGCGTCGCGGATCGCTTCCGTGATCCGAGCCGTTGTCGACTGAATCAGCTGGAATTGAGCGCCCGCGCCCTCATACGCCTTCACTTGCTTCTCGATCGCCTCGGCCGTGGCCAAGCCTTCCGAGCGAATCCGGCTGGCTTCGCCTTCGCCCGCGAGCGTGACGCGCGTCTTTTCAGCCTCGGCCGTGACCACCGTGGCTTTCGCCTCTTGCTCCGCGCGAGCCAGCTGCGCTTGGCCCTTGAAGCCGTCAACGCGAATCGAGAGCTCGGACTGCGTGATTTGCTCTTGCATGTCCGCGATCGCGCGAGCTTGGAACAGGTTCTTCTGCTCATCCGCCGACTTCGCTTGCAATTGATAGGTCTCGATTTGCTCCTTCGCGACCTGGCGATCCCGCAGTTGGGCGAGAATCTTGTCAATCGCCAGGGCGTTCGGCCCCGCGGCTTGGCCGGCATGCGGCGTGCCGATCAGGACTTCAAGCAATTCAAGGTTATACGCGCTGAATTTGCCTTGCATCTCGCGAGCGGCGCGCTCTTGGATGTCCGCCCGGTTTTGCAGCAGCTCGATGAGCGTTTGCGTCTGCCCGATGTTCTTGAAGTAAGCCGAAACCATCGGGTCAAGCGTTTGCTCCACCAAGCGCTTGATGTCGCCGAAGCGCTGCACCACGAGCGGGGCCGTTTTGTAGCCAATGTGCACCACCACCGACAGCGGCAGGCTCGGCTCGAACGCATCCTTCGTGATCAAGGTCACCGCCGTCAAATTTTCATCAAACTTGTGGGTGGTCACTTCTTGGTTCCACTTCAAGATGAAGTTGGTCGTCGGCACCGGAATCACCCGCCCCGCATAGGGGTTGAAGGCGTACTTGCCCGGCAGAAGCGGCTCGCTCCACACGCCGCGGTGGCCCTTGGCGACCAGTTCGCCATGGGTGTATTCAGCGCCCGAGACGTCGACGCCCTTCATGCCGGTGTTGCTGACCACGACGCCGACATAGCCCACTTCGATCACCGTTTTCGGGGCGAGCTCGATGGTCGCGAAAAGACGGTTGATGTAATAGGTTCCGTCCACGATCACTTGCAGCTGCAAGCCGCGGCGCCCGCCGGCCTTCAAGAACAGCTCTGGATCCTGGAAGCTATTGTGATAGGTGGCCTTGTCGTCATAGTCGTCGCCCACGATCGGGGCCACAAGCTCGCCCTGCGGCAATCCCGGGCCATCGTGGATCGTGACCACGCCCAGCTGGTCGCTATGGTCCTTGATGACCATCGGCGAAAAGCCCAGGCGCTCGACAATACGCTCCTTCATTTGGTTGAGCATTTCCTCTTCTTCGCGCGAGAGCTCCAAGGCGTAAGTCTTGTCCGCCGTGAGCACCAAGAATTGCGCGACGTTGATCGCGTAAGTGCCTTCGCGCAGGATGTGGCGTTGAGGACCCTTTTGGCCGCCTTTGCTCAAAAAGGCCTCCACGTCCAGGAAATCATCCGTTTTGTCGTTCGCGGCCAGGGTTTGCGACGACAGCAGCGGCTGCCCATCTCGCGCAAACACATAGCCGATTTGGCCTTGGGGAACCGTCACCAAGTCATGGCGATGGACTCGATATTGAAACGGCGCGAAAAAATGCACGCCGCCGCGCAAAATCCGCGGCTGAAAACCCGCTTCGCCCTTCAAGGCGATCAAACCCCCGCTGACGGAGCCCGAAGAGCTCCACAATTTTTCAACAACGCCAATGCGATTGTTGGGGATCATTCGCACGACCCCGCTCAAAAAAATCACAACAACAAGCGCGATTGCCGCGAATGCCACAATGCCCGCTATGATCAACATGAACTGCTCCCAATGCCCGGCTGGATTGCCGTAACGCTGTTGTAGGCTCATTTTTTTTGCTCCGCAAGGGGGCGGAAGGGGCGTTTCGCAAATATAAATTTACGCCCAACGGCTTGCTTTTTCGGGAAAACCCTGAAAGCCCTGCAGGCATTGGCTTTCCGGCCGATGCGCGGGATTGCCTCTCGGGTCGGCCCCGTTAGAATAATGGCGCCAAACGCAGCGGCGGCCATCGCGCGGGCAAAAAAAAACGGGATTTTTTCCTGGATTTTAAAAAATTCTGTTTTTTTGTTCCTTTGTCCGGCCACCGGCGTCACCTTGCCCTTAATGGAGCGTTTCCATGGGGCGGCCCCTTCCGATTCAGGAGAATCACTCGTGTTGACACAAAGTTTTGCCGGCAAAAGCCCCGCCCAAGCGGCGCCGAAATATTGGGCGTTGAGCGCGCCTTTCGAGGCTCGCGGGCTTTTGCAGTCGCAAGGGGCGAAGTGGGAGCCCACGACGGGCGCGTGGCTGTATCAAGGCGCGAATTTGCCGTTGTATTTGCGAGCGTTCGAGGCTCCGGAGTTTTCCTGGGAAGCTTTGCTGCAATCGCACTGGAACAAGGACTTTGGGGCGCAATCGGCGCCGGCCGGGCCCGGCGTCACGCTGCGCGGGCACCAAACGCAGGCGCGCCGAGCGATCAATGTGGCGCGCGCGGCGGGTTTGCCGGGGTTTTTGCTCGCAGACGAGGTGGGGTTGGGCAAAACATATAGCGCCTGGGGCGCGGCTCTCGATTTGGTCGCGGAGCGCGTGAAAGCGGGCGAGAGGCATCCTGATATTTTGGTCGTGGCCCCTCTGTCGGCGCTGGCGCACTGGCGCCGCTCCATCAAAGCGATGGGCACAGGGGGCGCCCGCGTGCTCTTGATCAATTACGATCGGCTTCAAAAGCTGTTCGCCGTCGCCCCCGAAAAGAAGGCCAAGGCCAAGTCGCGCAAGGGCGTGGCGAGAATGGGCGAGGCGCCAGAATTCGCCATGGCGATTTTTGACGAATCGCACAAATTGAAGAACCCGGCCGCCGCGCGCGCGAAACTGGCCGCGAAATTGGGCTCCAATTGCGATTTTTGCCTGTGGCTGAGCGCGACCGCGGGGCAAACGCCCCTGGAATTGTCGTATTTGGCTCGATTGTTCGCGGTGAAGACGGGCCAAAAGCTCACGGCCATCACCAAGGACTTCGAGGCGTGGTGCCTGCAAATGCAATTGGGCGTCTCGCGTGGAAAATTTGGCAAGTGGGAGTGGGACGGCACAAAAGAGAGCAAAGAGCGAGCCCGCGCCTTGTTGTTCGAGGCGACAGGCAAGCTGCCCGCCGCGGCGTTGCGCCGGCGGCCCGAAGAAATCGCGGGATGGCCTCCGATTCAACGCATCATTTGGCCGGTTGAGTTGGAGCCGGAGCTCAAAGCGCTGTATGACGCGGCGTGGGAAGACTTCCAAACCGCTTGGAAAAAAGGCGGGGACTTGTTCGCCAAAAAGGCGATCAAAGCGGGCAAAGCGAAAAGCTCGGGCGCCGCGGCTTTGGTGGCGGCGTTGCGCTTTCGGCAGAAGAGCTCGCTTTTGCGCGCCGAAAAAACGGTTCAATTCGCCCTGGATTTGATCGAGTCGGGCCAACAAGTGGCGATTTCCTGCGCGTTTCGCGAAACCACTCAAGAAATCGCGAGGTTGCTGGGGGCGGGCGGCGTCGAAGCGGGAATCATTGACGGATCGGTCACGGTCGAGGCCCGAGAAATGGAGCGCGTGCGCTTTCAGACGGGCCAGATCAAGGCCATTTGCTTCACGGTGGAGGAAAGCATTTCCTTGCACCAGGGGGAAATGCCCGGCGGCGACGCTCCGCGCTCGCTTTTGATCCATGACCTGCGGTGGAGCGCCCTGCAAACGGCGCAGATTGAAGGGCGTTGCCATCGGGACGGCAAAGCGGCCGCGGCTTACTGGATGCTCGCTCAAGGCACGATTGAAGAGCGCGTGGGCGAACGCCTGGCCACGCGGCTTTCCGGCGTCAAGGCCTTGTCGGGCGACGACGTGGGCATCACCGAAGAATTGGGCCGTTTGTTGTTGGAGCAGCTGGAGGGACCGGTGAAAAGCGTGTCCGAAATGGGGGACGCCCATCGTTGAGCGAGCGGCTCCGGGGCCGGAGTGGCCGAAGCGGAGAGCCGCTGAAACAAAAGGAGACGGCTTTTGGCCGTCTCCTTTTTGCGTCCAGCGAGCCTTCGCTCAGCCCAGCCTCATGCCGCGGGTTTGCGCAGCGCGGCCCACGCCCCGTGCGCCATGCCCACCGAGCTCCAATCGAGCGGATAATCAGCCATTTCAGAAAGCTTCGGAAACAGCAACGTGATGCGCTCTTCGGAGTGGCCGCCCTCAATGTGGCCGCCGCCCGTGCCCAACACGCGATTTTCACGGATCATTTGCTGAACCAGTCTGCCCTCGGCTTCCGTGAGCTCGACGGCGAAAAGATTCGCCGTGTGCGTGAGGACCGACGCCGCCAGCTGGCGCTCCCCGATGAACACGAAGCGGTCGGGTTCGACGCGCAAGCCGGCTTCTTCATAAAACTCTTCTGCCGCGACGGTCCGCGGATCCAGCGTCGCGTCGTGCGACGAGCCGCCGGGAAGCTCGAAAATGGAGCCCACGGCGTTGCGGACCGCTTGCCGGGCTTCGCGAATCAGAAGAATATGCGGGTCGCTCAACGCGCCCGAAAGGGTCGTCGATTCGCTGACGGCCTCTGCGCTCTCGGCCCAGAAAGCCGCGATGCACGAAATGTCGGTGCGCGAAAGCATGAATTCGTTGGTCTTCGCGCGTTCGTCGATGTGGTCCCAAACGCCGGCTTTGGCGATGAAGGCGAACAAGGGCGTTTCCGGCGGGCAGCCCACGCGGGAGGCCGGGAACGCCCGCAGCAAATCGAACGAGACCATTTTGTTGCCGGCGGCCACGACCGACGAGTGCCACTTCTGGAACGCCGCGGTGCGCCAGACGTTCAACGGCACGCGGGCGTCCGCGCCATGGCGCTCGGCGCCTGCGCCCAGATAATTGACCGCGCGGGCCAAAAGCGCGCGCAAATCGCTCATGGGCTCTTCGCCGCTGATTTTGCGCCAGCGAGCGTCCAGATATTTGTTCTTTGGGCTGCCGCCTGGACGACCATAGAGAATTTTGGATGAAATTTCATCCTCGCCGAATTCAATGTTCGTCGTGAAGCCAGGCAGCGTTTTTAGATCGCGAGGAACCCAAAAAACCAGAATGTCCGCGGCCTGGCGGCATTCGCGCTCCCAGTCGATCTGCCCGATGTAGGAGTCGACCCGGCCATGAGGGGGCTCGGGCGAAAACACCGTGCCCGTGAAGCCCAGCTCGCGCAAGATCGCGATCGCTTCCGGGCGCCAACTTTGAGCTTCATCGCCACGAGGGGAGGGCCCGGCCAAAAAGAGACTGGCGCGGGTGGATTCAGGGAATGCGTTGGTGGGATTCAGGATGTCCATGACAAATCCAGTCAGTCAAAGTTCAAGGAAGAAAAGGGTCTTTTCAGGTTGTCAAAAAAGCCTCTGGCTCGATTATACGCCAAAGGCGGAAAAAGTGTAAAAAATAAAATAATTGGCGCCGAGCCATTGACCGGAGAGGCGTCGCGAAGCCGTGGCGCAAAAAAGCCCCGACTCCAGCAAGCTGAGCGTTTTTTTGCGACGATGGCGACAAAAAAAAGCTCCGGATGGGGCCGGAGCTTTTTGGGTGGGAGAATCACTCATTCGGTGGTTTTTGGAGCCAAGGGGCGCAAGCCCAATTCGGCCCAACGAGCGGGCTCGATAAAGCTGGGCGCGTGCATCAGCAAGTCTTCGCCGCCGGAGGAAAGCGGGAACGCCATCACGTCGCGGATGGTCTCGCTTTGCGTGAGCAGCATCACCATCCGGTCGACGCCGGGCGCGGCGCCCGCGTGCGGCGGCACGCCGTGCCGAAACGCGCTCAGCAGGCCCGAGAACTCGCGCTCGACGCGCTCGGCCGGGTAGCCCGCGATGCGGAACGCCTCCAAAAGGCTCTCCACTTCGTGGTTGCGCTCGGCCCCCGAGCACAGCTCGATGCCGTTGACCACGATGTCATACTGGCGAGCGGTCATCGTCAAGGGGTCCTGCGTCCTCAGCGCCTCCAAGCCGCCTTGCGGCATCGAAAAGGGGTTGTGGCAAAAAGCGATCTCGCCCTTCTCGTCGAGCTCATACATCGGGAAGTCGACGACCCAGGCGAACCGGTAGTCGTGCGCGTCGAGCTCCACCAAGGACGAAAGCTCCTCGCGGACCGATTTGACGGCGGCGGCGATTTCTTCGGGCTCGCCCACGAGAAGCCAAAAGTGAGCGCCGGGCGGCAGCTCGCCCACGCCTGGCAATTCCAGCGCCTCCTTGGCGGACATGGTTTTCCACAAGCCTCCGCCCAAGGACTCCGGAGCTTCCTGCGCGCGCTCGGCCTCACGGCGCCCATGCACGGCCGTCAACGCGGCCGTCTGGGCGGCGGACGCCAGGCTTCCCTGGCGCTTGGCTCGCAGAGACGCGACTTCGCTGGCTGCCGCTTGCGCGGAGGACGCGATTTTCTGGCCCCAAGAGCGCGGCTTTTCAACGGACTCCGGAACCACCAGGACGCGAGCCTGGCTGGCGGGCGTGCGCAGCAAAGACGGGGCGCGCTCGGCGGCCCAGGCGGTCGCCTCGACGGCTCTCCACGGCAGGCGCAAGTCGGGCTTGTCGCTGCCATATTGCGCCAAAGCCTGCGCGTATTGGATGCGCGGCCACGGGGCTTGCGCCACTTGCGCCAACGGGTCGCCGGCGGCGAAAAGGCGCGGAAGCACGCGCTCCATCAGGGCGAAGACGTCCTCTTGGGTGGCCCACGCCATCTCGAAGTCGAGCTGGTAAAACTCGCCCGGAGAGCGGTCGCGGCGCGACGCCTCGTCCCGGAAACACGGGGCGACCTGAAAATAACGCTCGACGCCGGAGGCCATCAGCATTTGCTTGAATTGCTGCGGCGCCTGCGGCAACGCGTAAAACGCGCCCGGATGGGCTCGCGACGGCACCAAGAAGTCGCGCGCGCCCTCGGGGCTGGACGCCGTCAACAAGGGCGTCTGGATTTCCAGAAACCCTTCTTCGGTCATCGCCGCGCGGCACTCCGCGAGGATTTTCGCCCGGACCGCGAGCTTTTCCTGCATCTCGGGCCGGCGCAAGTCCAGGT
>Ga0209888_1000110_pt1 | contig 55477 bp, 44 predicted proteins | sample OrgsoiDNA_201059_FD_185807 | JGI IMG/M metagenome (GOLD analysis project Ga0209888, IMG submission 185807) | Permafrost soil microbial communities from the Arctic, to analyse light accelerated degradation of dissolved organic matter (DOM) -... | ecosystem: Environmental > Terrestrial > Soil >...
GATCCACGCGGCGTTCCCGAAGGCTAAAATCCTTGCCACTCAGGCCACCATCGATGAGATCAACGCCACCAAACAGGGCAAAGTCGCTTTCTGGGGCCCGCAGTTAAAAGACAATGCGCCGAAAGCAGTGATTGTCCCTGAAGCACTGAAAGGCAACGGTTTTGAGCTGGAAGGCAAAAAATTTGAAGTGAAAGGTCAGGTCGCCGACCGTACCTTCGTGTGGATCCCATCGCTGAAAGCCGTCGTCGGCGGGGTGCTGGTTGATGGCAATAATATGCATCTGTGGGTGGCCGACAACCAAACGGTTGAATCTCGTCAGCAGTGGGTTGCTGCGCTGGATCAGATCACCGCACTGAAACCGTCCACCGTCGTACCGGGACATTTCCTGCCGGGCGCACCGCATACGCTGGAGTCGGTTAAATTCACTAAAGACTATCTGCTGACGCTGGAAAAAGCGTTGCCGAAAGCCAAAGACTCCACCGCCCTCATCGCCGCGATGAAAGGCCATTATCCGCAATTGAAGGATGATTCTTCGCTGCTGATGAGCGCCAAGGTATTGAAGGGTGAAATGAAGTGGCCGCAGTAAATTTTCAGTTCTGATTATGACTGCCCTCCAACCCCCTTCACAGAGGGGGTTGGAGATATGGCAAACAACGTCTGTTGCCGAAAAAAGATCACATTACCCGCACAAATGGCCCTTCAGCCTGCACGTTCATACCAAATCCGCAGTCGCCAATGGTGTGTAGATTGACCTGTTCGGCGGCGAAATCCAGGTTGACCACGCACTGACCGCCACCGGCATTTTTATCGTCAGCCTCGCGATACTCCGCTTTGCCCTCTTTGACCGCCGTCACGACCGAAAACTCACCGGTGTTTGGACCGTAGTAGAGTGACATCAGCCCCATGTACATGCCGCTGAAATCGATTCTAAACTGTGCTTCTTCCGCTTTGACACTGACTTCATTCCAGTTGCCGTAGCCGGCATATTGCCAGTACTCACCCGCCACGCTCTCGGCCGCAGGCAGGGCATCAAGCTTCGGTTTGATCTGGCTGAGATTGTATTGGGATTTCTGATTTTCCGGCGCCAGCATCAGCCAGGCTTTGGCTTTGCGGTACTGCCCCTGACGGATATAGGTCAGCGCAATGTTGTTATAAGCCGTGGCGATGCTCTCCTGCGGTTTGTGGCAAAATTCACTCCATGCCACCTGATCGCGAAAAACTTCACGGGCTTTATCGAACTGGCCCTGCTGATAGGCGACTTTCCCTGCGGAGGCATAAATCCCGGCTTTCAGGCAATCGCCGTTGATATCAGGTTCATCGATTTTCGCCAATGCCTGAAGACTGAACGACCATCCTGCCATCAGCAGCAAACTCAACACCACTCTCATCAAACACCCTTTTCTTAATGCGGAATTGAACTTTACCGCAGGAAAAACATCCTTACATGTAGGCCATTGCCCTCTCGCGCTGGCTCACTCATTCTGGGATGATTACGCATCACTACCTAAATATCTTTAAACATGGCAATTATGACTAATAAACCTGGAAAATCGGCACCGTGGCGTGCCGTCTGGCAGTTGATTAAGCCTTATTGGCTCTCGCAAGAGAAGTGGCGTGCCTGGGGCATGTTGACTGCTATCGTTATTCTTTCACTGGCCAGCGTCTATCTTAGCGTCCAAATCAATGAATGGAGCCGGGTGTTTTATGACGCCCTGCAAAACAGAAACTATCCGGTGTTCAAAGCCCAGCTGTTTAAATTCACCTGGCTGGCATTGCTGTTTATTGTCATTGCCATCTATAAAGTTTACCTGACGCAGGGCCTGCAAATGAGCTGGCGGCGCTGGATGACCCAAGAGTATATGGACAAGTGGCTGGGCAATCACGCCTATTATTACACCGAGTATCAGCATCAGGTGGATAACCCCGACCAGCGTATCTCCGATGACCTCAATGCGTTGACCAGCGGCACCCTCTCCCTGACGCTTGGGCTGCTGTCGAGCGTGGTGACCCTGTTCTCCTTCGTGTTTATTTTGTGGTCGATCAGCGGGCCGTTAACCTTCGCCATCTCTTCGCATGAGATCACGATTCCCGGCTATATGCTGTGGTTTGCCCTGCTGTACGCCGTGGTAGGCTCGGTGATTGTCTGGTGGGTGGGTAAGCCGCTGGTTCGCTTAGGATTTAACCAGGAGTGGTTCGAAGCGAACTTCCGTTTCGGCCTGATCCGTATCCGTGAAAACAGCGACGCCATTGCCCTGTATCACGGGGAAAAAAGCGAGCGCGAACAACTGACCGGCAAGTTTGATTCGATTAAAACCAACTGGTGGTCGATCATGAAGGTCACCCGTAGCCTGAACGTGGCATCGACCTTCTACGCCCAGTTCGCCAACATTTTCCCGATCCTGGTGGCCTCACCGCGCTACTTCTCCGGCGCTATTCAGATGGGTGCGCTGATGCAAATCGCCTCGGCATTTGGTCAGGTACAAGGCTCACTCTCGTGGTTTATCAACGCCTTCTCCGATCTCGCCAGCTGGAAAGCCTGCGTTAACCGTCTGGCCGGTTTCAATGCGGCGATCGATCAGGTCAACGCGCAGCCACGCGGTATCAGCGTGCGTGAATCGGACCGTGTTGATCTGCAACTCGATGATTTAACCCTGAAATTGCCGAACGGCAGCCCGCTGTTTTGCAATGTTTCAGCCAGCCTGAATGCCGGTGAACGCGTCCTGATCGCCGGCCCGTCGGGTTGCGGAAAATCGACGTTACTGCGCGCCATTGCCGGTATCTGGCCTTACGGCACGGGCAGTATTCATCTTGCTGCGGGGAAAACACATCTGTTCCTGCCGCAGCGCAGCTATATTCCGATTGGTACCCTGCGCGAAGCGCTGAGTTACCCCGATTCCAGCCGTGACTACACCGACGACCAGTTGAATAAAGTGCTCGATCAATGCTGCCTGCCGCATCTGCAAAGCGTGCTGGATGATTATGCTAACTGGAGCCAGCGCCTGTCGCCGGGCGAACAGCAGCGTCTCTCCTTCGCCCGTGCCCTGCTGATTCAGCCGGCTATTTTGTTCCTCGACGAAGCCACCAGCGCGCTGGACGATGAAACCGAGCAGCGCATGTACAGCCTGCTGGTGAGCGAGCTGCCAGACACCTCGGTAATCAGCGTCGCGCACCGTAACAGCGTGGCAAAATATCATCAGCACTGCTGGCGCTTCAAACGTCAGGAAGACGGCGGCAGCCTGTTCTCTTCATCCGCGTTACTGCCTGAGTAAACTGACGGTATCTGTATAAACCAAACCCCTTTCATACGGGGTTTGGTTGTTTTGCTTTTATTCACCTAAAACCCTTCACAGCGCACAAAAGTCCGCGGTTTATTTGTCCAAATGTATACTCAGCTATACAATTAAGCATCTAACCGGAGGGCTGATGAAACTCGACAAAACCTCGTTCGTACCGCTGTATCTACAGATAGAACAGCAGCTTACTGAAAAAATTTCCGCCGGTAAGATCAAGCCCGGTGACCCGATCCCAACCGAAGCGGCGCTGTGCGAAATTTATGGCGTCTCGCGCATGACCGCACGCAAAGCGGTGGACTATCTGGTGCGGCAGGGCCGGGTGGAACGCTTTCGCGGGCGCGGTACTTTTGTGGTCAAAAAACGCCACATCGCCAAAGTGAACCTGCCGCTCGACCGCCATCTAACCGCCAGTGAACTGGCGGTGGAGATCAATCAACCGATTGAAAACCGCGTGCTGGAGTTCAAACGGATCAGCGCCAATGCGGAGATCGCTGCCGCACTGAATGTGCCGGTGGGAACGGAGATGCATTTTATGGTGCGCCTGCGTCTGCTCGGGGAGGAGCCGTTTGTCTATGAGCAGTGTTGGCTGCTGGCTGACCCGTTCCCCGACATGACGCGGCAACACCTGACCCACTCCAAATATGCCTATTTGCGCTCAAAAGGTTTCGAACCGGCGGGCAGCAATAAAGAGATCTCAGCCGAATTGCCCTCCAATCAAATCCGGCTGGCGCTGAATCTGTCACGCGATGAACCGGTACTGCACTCGCGTGCGGTGTCTGAATTCACCGACGGCAAAGCCTTCGAAGTGTCCGATGTCTATTACAATCAGCAGCATTACAGTTTTACGATTTGGGCCGAGGTGAAAGACATAAAAAAAGGCTGACCAGAGGGTCAGCCTTGAGATGTGCTGGCGGCTCTGTCAGCTAATCCCGGACAGCTCCGCCTTCACCAGATTTGCCACCTGTTCGACCTGCGGTCCGTAGATCACATGCACGTCATTATCCGTAACCCGCTTCACGCCCATCGCACCGGTTTTCAGCAGGGTATCGTCCTGAACCTGCGCCATGTCTTTGACCTTCACCCGCAGACGGGTAAAGCAGCAGTCGACCTGTGCAATATTGCCTTCGCCGCCCAGCCCCAGAATAATATTCCTGGTCTTCTCGTTACCCTGCGCCGGTTTAGCGCGCTCTTCGGCATCATTCTCATCTTCACGCCCCGGCGTTTTGACCTGCATTCGCAAGATCACCCAGCGGAAGCTGAAGTAATAGATCGGGGCATAGATGATCCCCAGGATCAGCGGATACCACCAGTGGGTTTTCGCGCCGCCCAACACGCCGAAGATCAGGAAGTCGATCGCCCCGCCCTGCACGTTACCGATCATCACGTGGAACATCTGCATCAGCACAAACGAAATGCCGGTCAGTACCGCATGCATGACGTACAGCACCGGCGAGACAAAGATGAAGCAGAACTCCAGTGGTTCAGTGATACCGGTGGTGAAAGAGGCCAGCGCCCCCGCCAGCATCAGCGCTTTAACGCGTCCTTTATGTTCGGGACGTGCGCAGTGATACATCGCCAGCGCCGCGGCCGGTAACCCAAACATCATGACCGGAATTTTACCCTGCGCCAGGAAACGCGTGGCCTGTTGCGTGACCTGATCGGTGATTGCCCCCGGATCCGCCAGCGACGCATTGAAGATATTCAGCGCCCCGACGATGCTTTGGTTATCCACTGTCGTCACTCCGCCAATCGGGGTGAAACGCACGGTTTCATTGATGATGTGATGCAAACCTGTTGGGATCAGCAGGCGTTCAGAAGCAGCATAAATAAAGGTGCCGATCTCGCCGGTGCGGCCAATCAGTTCACCGACCCACTGAATGCCTTGCGCGATGGTTGGCCAGATTAATGACATCAGCACGCCGACAATCGGCAGGACCAACACTGTGATAATCGGCACAAAACGCCGTCCGCCGAAGAAGGCAATCGCCGTGGGCAGCACGATAGTATAGAAGCGGTTGTGCAGCCACATGGTGATCAACCCCACCAGCACCCCGCCCAGCACACTCATGTTGTAGGTGAAGATCCCCAGCGTATTGGTGAACTCCGCCGCATAGATCATCGCATCGCTTTCAGTCATGCCTTTGGCGGTGAGTTTGGCGACGGTAATGGTCTCCGGCGTAATGTTCTGCGCCAGCAGGCTATAATTAACGCCAACGTGCAGACCGACGAAGCCAATCACTGCAGCAAAGGCTGCCGTCGCTTTTTCTGCATTGGCCAGCCCCATGGCCGTGGCGACGGCAAAGAACAGCGGTAAATTGGCAAACAGCGCGCCCGATACCTGACGAATAAAACCGATCACCAGTTGCAGCGATTTTATCTGCGCGAACGCCTCCCCGGTCACCGCCGGATTTTGTAACGCCGCCGCCAGCCCGAGAAAAATCCCCGCAGCGGCGATCACTGAAATCGGCGTCATCAGCGCTTTACCCAAATCGTGGATTTTGCTGCCTAATTTCATCATCCGTTTCCCCTGAGTCAATTGACGAAAAAAACGCCGTTAATTGAGTAAAGTCATAGAATGTATAGTTGTATAGACATAGTAGTCAGGAGTATGAAAGGGATCACAGTTTGGCGACGTAAGTGACAGAAATCACAAAGTAGCGCGTCAGTCCGCCATTAATAAGTATTAAATTTCGTGATATTCATCACAGAACATTAACATCCACAACGCATCACGCCCTCAGTGTATTGCTCTGAAAATTTGACTGTAACGCCATTCGTCACTTAATAATTTGTCTGATCATTTTTTAGATGTTCTGTTTTATTCCTCTTTAACCTTAGTAAAACAGGGTTTACAGGCTCACGAGCCTTTTATCTTTTGACGTATTCCGTCATCGGTCATAACGATAAGTTTACAGAGCGAAATCACCGGCTGGCGTAGAGTGAGGCACTTATTGAGAATGATTGTTCTCAAATCTCACAGAGAGCCAATTCTATGCGCCTGAAGGTTTTTTCACTCAGTACCCTGGTCCTGCTGAGTGCGTGTGACGGATCCGCCGGATCTGCCGCGCCTGCGGCCCGACCACCGGCAGTTAATGTCGTCACACTGCATTCCCAATCCGTCGCCCTCACGACCCGCTTACCCGGCCGTACCACCGCCGTTCGCAGCGCACAGGTGCGCCCGCAGGTCAGCGGGGTGATTCAAAAACGGTTGTTCGTCGAAGGCGGCGAAGTCAAAGCCGGAGATCAGCTCTATCAGATTGACCCAACGTCCTACCAGGCGGCTTACGACCGCGCGATGGCCACCTGGCAAAGTGCTGCCGCCACAGCCAAACGCTATAAACCGCTGGTCGAGGCGCACGCCGTCAGCCAGCAGGATTATGACAACGCCTTCGCCGCCGAACGTGAAGCCGCCGCCGATGTAGAAACCGCCCGCGTTAATTTGCAATACACCAAAGTTTACGCCCCTATCTCAGGCCACATTGGCCGTTCGCTGTTTACGGAAGGTGCACTGGTAACCAGCGGGCAAACATCGCAGTTGACGACCATCGACCAGCTCAACCCTATCTACGTTGACGTCAACGAATCTTCACTGGATCTGCTGCGGCTGCGCCGCGCACTGGCGTTAGGTCAATTACAGTCGGTGGGTGACAACGCGGCCAAAGCGACGCTGACGCTTGAAGATGGCAGCCAGTATGCCCTGCCGGGCAAGCTGGAATTCTCTGAAGTCACCGTGTCGCAAAGCACCGGTACCGTGACCCTGCGTGCCTCCTTCCCTAATCCGCACAATGAGTTGCTGCCGGGCATGTTTGTTCATGCCGAGCTGCAACAGGGCGTTGATGACAAAGGCATTCTGGTCCCGCAGGAAGCGATTTCGCATGATGTGAAAGGCGCCCCTTATGTCTGGCTGGTAAAACCGGACAGCACGGTTGAACAACAGCCCATCACCACTGGCCAAATGATGTCAGGCGACTGGCTGGTCACCGGAGGATTGCATAACGGCGACCGGGTGGTGACCGACGGACTGCAAAATATCAGAACCGGTACCAAAGTCAGCGCCAGCGAACGGAAAACCAGCGCCCCGACCGCCGACAACAATATGTCGACGACCGATCCCTCCGCGCAATAAGGGTTACGCATGTCTACTTTCTTTATTAATCGCCCCATATTCGCCTGGGTCGTTGCCATCGTCATCATGATTGCCGGTGCGTTGTCTATCATGAAACTGCCGGTTAACCAGTATCCGAATATTGCGCCTCCCGCCATTTCAGTCAGCCTGACCTATCCCGGTGCGTCGGCCCAGACGGCGCAGGACACCGTGGTTCAGGTGATTGAGCAGCAGCTTAACGGACTGGATAACCTGCGTTACATTGAATCGCAAAGTAACAGCGATGGCAGCGCCAGCATTATTGCCACCTTCGATCAGGGAACGGATCCAGATATCGCGCAGGTTCAGGTACAGAACAAAGTGTCACTGGCCGAATCGCAGTTACCGACGGAAGTCATTAATCAGGGGATCCGTGTCGCCAAGTATCAGGCCAACTTTATGATGGTGGTCAGCCTGATTTCGAAAGACGGCAAGATGAGCAACGCCGACCTCAGTAACCTGCTGGTGACCAAGCTTGAAGACGCCATTGTCCGCACCAAAGGCGTCGGTGACTTCCAGGTGCTGGGCTCTGAGTACGCCATGCGTATCTGGCTTGATCCTGCCAAGTTATACAAATATTCACTGATCCCAAGCGATGTCAGCACGGCGATCTCTGCGCAAAACGTTCAGGTCTCCTCGGGTTCACTCGGCGGCCTGCCGACGGTTAAAGACAGCAAACTCAACGCAACCATTATTGGTAAAACCCGCTTCGACAGTGTGAAGCAGTTCCAAAATATCCTGCTGAAGGTGAATACGGACGGCTCGCAGGTGCGCCTCAGTGATGTGGCTAACGTGGCACTGGGACCCGAAAGTTATTCTATCTCCTCAACGCTTAACGGCAGCCCATCGACCGGGATTGCCCTGCGACTGGCGAGCGGTGCCAACGTGCTGGACACGGCTAAAGGGGTGGAGAAAACCTTAAGCGATTTGCAAAGCTCCCTGCCAGATGGCGTTGAGGTGAAATATCCTTACCAGACCGCACCGGTGGTCAGCGCCTCGATTGAAGAAGTGGTGAAAACACTGATCGAAGCCATCGTGCTGGTGTTCTGCGTGATGCTGCTGTTCCTGCAAAATCTGCGTGCGACGCTGGTCACTACGCTGGTGGTGCCGGTGGTTCTGCTCGGGACTTTCGGTATTCTGGCGGCGGCGGGGTATTCCATCAATACGCTGACCATGTTCGGGATGGTGCTGGCGATAGGCTTGCTGGTCGATGATGCGATTGTGGTGGTGGAAAACGTCGAACGCGTGATGACCGAAGAGAAGCTGTCACCGAAAGACGCCACCATCAAATCGATGAAGCAAATCCAGGGGGCGCTATTTGGTATCGCGTTGGTGCTCTCCGCCGTGCTGGTACCGATGGCCTTCTTCGGCGGTTCCACCGGGATTATATATCGTCAATTCTCCATCACTATCGTGTCGGCGATGGCCCTGTCCGTGCTGATGGCACTGATTTTCACCCCGGCACTATGTGCCACCATCATCAAACACAACGACAAGGAGAAATCTCAAAAGGGCTTCTCCGGCTGGTTCAACCGTACTTTTGATAAAGGAACGGTGCGCTATACCCGCAGCGTCGCCACGGTGATCTCCCGCCGCCGCCTGTTTATGGGGCTTTATCTGCTGATGGTTATTGCCACCGGGTTTATGTTCACCCGCGTTCCCACCACCTTTTTACCCGATGAAGATCAGGGGGTGATGATGGTTCAGGCGACCTTACCCGCCAATGCCTCAGCCCAGCGCACCCAACAGGTACTGGACGATGTACGCAACTACCTTCTGACCCAGGAAGGCAGTTCGGTAAAATCTGTGTTTACGGCCAATGGTTTCAGCTTTGCCGGTCGTGGGCAGAACGTGGGGATCGCTTTCGTGATGCTGAAAGACTGGAGCCTGCGTAAGGACAGCAATCTTAAAGTTCAGGCACTCGCAGGCCGTGCGATGGCGCACTTTGGGCAGCTTAAAGATGCGCGGGTGTTTGCTTTTGTGCCACCTGCGGTGATGGAGCTGGGTAACGCCACCGGTTTCGATTTCTTCCTGCAAGACACCAACGGCCGGGGCCATGAGGCACTGATGGCAGCGCGCAATCAGTTCCTGCAACTGGCCGCCGGGGACCCACGCCTGACTGCCGTGCGTCCGAATGGGATGGAAGATGAACCGGAATATCAGCTGTCGATTGATGACGAGCGTGCGCAGGCTTTGGGTCTGAGTATGGACGACATCAACAATACCCTGTCGGCGGCGTGGGGTTCAGCCTACGTCAACCAGTTCATGTACAACGACCGTGTAAAACGTGTCTACATCCAGGGCAAAGCGGCTTCGCGCGTCACCCCGGAAGATTTGGGCCAGTGGTATTTCCGCAACAGTAGCGGTGACATGGTGCCATGGAGCGCGTTCGGCAGCGGAAAATGGGTCTATGGCTCCCCACGTTATGAGCGTTTCAACGGCGTTTCTGCTGTTGAACTGATGGGTTCACCGGCGCCGGGTTACAGCTCAGGGGACGCCAATAAAGCGGTGATGGAGATCGCCGCCAAACTTCCTGCGGGCTATAAAGTGGCGTGGCACGGCTTATCGTATGAAGAACAGCTTTCCGGTTCCCAGACGCCAGCGCTTTATACGCTGTCAATTATCGTCGTGTTCCTGTGCCTGGCAGCGCTGTATGAGAGCTGGTCTATTCCGTTCTCCGTTCTGCTGGTGGTGCCGCTGGGCATTCTCGGCACCATTGGTGCGGTGCTGATCCGTGGGTTGTCCAATGATGTGTTCTTCCAGGTGGGCCTGCTGACGACCGTCGGGCTGGCGGCGAAAAACGCCATCCTGATTGTCGAGTTTGCCAAAGAACTGCATGAGAAGGAGGGAATGGCGATCATTGATGCGGCGGTGGAAGCGGCCAAGTTGCGTATCCGCCCGATCATCATGACCTCGATGGCCTTTATTCTCGGCGTCCTCCCGCTGACCATTTCAAGCGGCGCAGGGGCAGGAAGCCAGCACTCGATTGGTACGGCGGTCGTCGGCGGCATGATCACGGCCACTTTCCTGGCGATTTTCTTTGTACCGATGTTTTACGTGCTGATCGTGAATTTTTTCACCCGCAAGACCCAAACACACGATAAAGCGCGTCCTGCTCCAGAGGTGACTCATCATGAATAAAACCCCTTTCACGCTAACGCTGGCCAGCGCGTTTTCACTGACTCTGCTGGCGGGCTGCACCATGGCGCCAGACTACCAGCGCCCTGCTTTGCCGGTCGCCAGCAACTGGAGTACAGACAGCGGCAGCCAACCGACTAAAGCCGACGATATCGGTTGGAAGCAGTACTTCAATCAACCCGCCATGCATCAGTTGATCACCATGGCGCTGGCCAATAACCGCGATCTTCGCGTCGCGGCATTGAATGTTGATACTGCCCGCGCCTCATTCCAGATTGACCGCGCCGCTCTGCTGCCAACGCTGAATGCCAGCAGCAGCCAAACGTCGGAGCATCTGCCGGGGGGATTGTATTCAACCCAAAACAGCGGGCCGGTAACGTATCAACAATACAGCGCCAGTCTGGGCGTGACCTCCTACGAGGTTGACCTGTTTGGCCGCCTGCGCAGTTTGCGCAATAAAGGGCTGGAAACCTATTTGGCAACCGCCGCCACGCAGCGCGCCACGCAAATCACACTGGTGTCTGAAGTGGCGTCAGGGTATCTGAGTCTGGCGTCGGATAACGACCTGTTGAAGCTGGCGATCAACACCGCCAATAGCCAAAACAACTCTTATCAGCTAACCAAACGCAGTTACGACGCGGGCGTCAGTACGTCGCAGGACCTGGTGCAGGCAGAAACCACCGTGCGCAGTGCGCAAGCGGATATTGCCCAATATACACGGCAGGTCAGGCAAGATGTTGATGCGCTGACGTTGCTGGTTGGCGCCACTATTCCGTCGAACCTGCTGGCCGATGCCACGCTGGACAAAAACTGGAATTTCCCGGCGACACCCGCCGGATTGCCCTCTGACCTGCTGACACGACGCCCGGATATTATCTCGGCTGAACATACCCTCAAGGCGGCCAACGCGGACATCGGCGCCGCCCGGGCGGCCTTCTTCCCGAGCATTACGCTGACCGGTTCTGCTGGTACGCAAAGCGGCAGCCTGAGTAAACTGTTTGACGGCGGCACCGGCGCATGGTCATTCGTGCCATCGATCAACATCCCCCTCTTCGATGCGGGCGTGAACCAGGCCAATCTGGACATTGCCAAAGACACCAAGCAAATCGACATTGCCAATTACGAGAAAGCGATCCAAACCGCGTTTAAGGAAGTCTCAGACGGCTTAGCCGGTGAAGCCACCTACAAAGACGAGGTGCTGGCCCGCCAGCAGGACACCGATGCCAACCAGCGTAATTTCGACCTGTCGCAAATGCGTTTTAAAGCCGGTGTCGACAACTACCTCAGCGTACTGGTGGCACAGCGTTCGCTTTACGCCACCCAGCAAACGCTGATCACCACCCGCCTCGGCCAGTTGAATCAGGACATTACGCTGTATAAAGCACTGGGCGGTGGCTGGAAGGAGTAACGGTGGGATCTCATCGAAAATGCCGACGGACGTCGGCGTTTTTGCCTCTTTATCATTCCTCATACGGCACTTCATTTTGTGCCGTATTGGCGATCCTCCCCTAACATTCCCAAAATCTGCGCCAGCACATCTTGCGGTTTTTCCAGTACCGCCAGATGCGTTTTGGCGTTTTCGAGGCGTTTCACATCGAAGAAGTCATGCTGTGACGCGAATCGTTGTTGCAGGCTCAGGTAATCGTCATTTCTGTCGAGGGAATAAATGTGCCACATTTTCGGTGGATTCTTGAGTTGCGCGAGGCGCTGCAGCGGTGAACCGTAGTGAAGATAGGCGTCACGGATAACCTGACCGGCGAGCCGCCAGAGTTGGAAACTGGACTCGGCCATCTCGGTTTTCATATGGTGAATCATGGTCGGCGAGTGACTTCCTGCCAGCCAGAATTCGAACAGTTGATCCCGTGCGTGGAGCCATTGATCTTCACGTTGCATTTGATCAATGGAGGTGAAGAATTCAGGCGCAGGGTGATTCATGATCCAATCGAGAAACACCGCCGCAGGAGCGCGTTCTTGCAAACGCTCCAGCAGATCTACGGCGGCCCAACTCGCATGGGCGACCGACACCGGCACCACCCGCTTCAGGCCTAAATGGTTAATCAGCGCCAGTGCGTCTTCAACCAATGACGTACCGTCAAAATCGTTGCCATCCGTGGAGGATTTTCCATGCCCGCGCCAGTCAATACTGACCACCCGACAGTGTGGCGCAGCCAGCGCGGCAAAGTCAGTGAAGACAGATTTCGGCTGGCACCAGCCCGGCATTAAGAACAGCGTCGTATCACCTGAACCGCTGTCCTGATAATCAATCTGCGCATGAAATGTGGAGAGAATCGGCATTTGGCATCCTGTCACGAAATGAGTGAGTGACCACCCTAGCCGATTCCTTTGGAGTTTAACAAGAATATTCTTGTTAAACTAATTCCTGCTGCCGGTCATTCACCCACATCTCCATTCCATCCTCCGCCGAGTGCGGCGATAAGCTTCACGCTGGTGACCATCTGGGTGCTGAGCAACGACAACACATTTTGTTGCTGGGAGAGGCTGGTGTTTTCAGTGCTGGCGACGTCGAGATAGTCGATCATTCCGGCCTGATACTGGTTGTAGGTCACCCGGGCTGACTCTTTGGCGGCGTCGGCGGCGCGTTGCTGGGCCAGCGTTTGCGCGTCAAGGGTATGCAGCTCAACCAGATAATCTTCCACTTCCTGCAAGGCACCCAACACACTCTGGCGATACGCCGCGACCTGCGCATCATAGGCAGCTTCGGCCTGGGTCACTTTGCTGCTCGTCGCGCCAAAGTCGAGGACCGTCTGGCTGAGTTGCGGCCCCAGCGACCAGACGCGGTTCGGCAGGGAGAACAGATTATGGAAAGCGTCGCTGGTGAAGCCACCGCTGGCGCTGAGCGTCAGGTCCGGGTAATAGGCTGCGGTAGCCACACCGACGGCGGCGTTGGCCGACGCCATGGTGCGTTCAGCCGCCGCGATATCCGGGCGGCGTTGCAGCAGTTGCGACGGCAGGCCCGGCGGGATCGCCGGTAAGGTGAATTTGATTTCGCGGGCCGTCAGGGTGAACTGTGCAGGCGGTTTGCCCATCAGCACCGCAATGGCGTGCTCCATCTGTGCGCGCTGCCACTGCACCTGCAACGCCGAGGCGCGGGCGCTCTCCAGCTGGGTTTGTGCCTGCGCCAGCGTAGCGCGCGACGTATTGCCGCCGGTATATTGATTTTGAATAATGGTTTGATAACGCTCATAGGCCGCAATACTGCGGTTATACAGCGCGATTTGTTCATCCATCACCCGCAGCTGGAAATAGTCCTGCGCCAGTTCGGACTGCGCGCTGAGCGTGGCGTCTGCCAGATCGGCCTTGCTGGCCTGCGCGCTGGCTTTATCCTCTTCGACCGTGCGGCGCAGTTTGCCCCACAAATCCAGCTCCCAGCTGGCGCTGAGTTCGGCGGATTGTTTTTTAGTCACCGCCTGCGATGTCCCGCTGCGGGTACTGCCCACGGTGGCGTCAACGGACGGATAGAGCCCGGAGCGCGCCTCGGTCACCAGTGCCTGCGCCTGCCGGTATTGGGCGGCATATTGCGCGACGTTCTGGTTGGAAATCTGCACCTGACTCAACAACGACGACAGTTCCGGGTCCTGATACACCGTCCACCAGTCGCCCCTGGTGTGATTGTCCTGCGGCACCGCCGCCGTCCAGCCTTTGGCCTCTTTGAACTCCAGCGACAGCGGAGCCGATGGCCGCTGATAATCCGGGCCAACGGTACAGGCACTGACCAGCAACGCCAGCGCCAGAGGCGCAAGACGAAAAATAGCAGCATGCGCGTTACGGGAAGTCATCAGAATCGTTTCGCTTTTCAAAGAATCAGTCATGTGAGAATTAGTCATGTGAATCGGCCTGTGGTGAGGACGCATGAGGACGCAGGCGATGCCAGAAACGGCGTGTCGCCCGGCTCGAACGGTCCATATACAGATAGACCACCGGCGTAGTGAACAGAGTCAGTATCTGGCTAAGCGCCAGGCCGCCAGCAATGGCCAGCCCCAGCGGGCTGCGCAGATCGGCATCACCGCCGCTGCCGAGCGCCAGCGGTAAGGCACCGAAGAACGCGGCCAGCGTGGTCATCAGGATCGGGCGAAAGCGCATCAGGCAAGCCTGAGTGATCGCCTGCTGTGGTGACAACCCGAGGCGGCGTTCGGCATCAAGCGCGAAGTCGATCATCATGATCGCGTTCTTCTTCACAATGCCGATCAACAGCAAAATGCCGATCAACGCGATCACCGTCAACTGCGTATTGGTCAGCAACATCAGCAGCAATGCGCCCAGGCCCGCAGAAGGCAGCGTCGAGAGAATGGTCAGCGGGTGAATATAGCTTTCATACAACATACCCAGCACGATATACACCGCCGCCAGCGCGGCGAGGATCAACCACGGCATCATGCTGACCGAGGAGTCAAACGCCTGTGCGGTACCGGCAAATCCAGCCTGAATAGTGTCCGGCAGACCAATCTGCGCCATCGCCGTTTTGATCAGCCCTTGCGCATCGCCAAGCGCCACACCGTCAGACAGATTAAAGGCCAGCGTGGTGGTCGCCGATTGCCCCTGATGCGCCACTGACAGCGGCGCGTTGGCTCCGCTGAACTGAGTAAAGGCGGAGAGTGGCACTTGATCGCCGGCATCAGTGATGACATACAGCTGATTGAGCACGTCAGGATCACTGGTGTAGTCGGCGGTCAGGTTCATCACCACGTGGTACTGGTTGAGCGTTTTGTAGATGGTGGCGATCTGCCGCTGGCTGAACGCGTTGTTGAGCAGCGTGTCGATCATCTTGATATTGACCCCAAGGCGCGACGCCTTGTCGCGGTCAATGGTCAGCATCACTTCCTGGCCGCCGGTCTGTGAATCCGTGTCTACGCCGGTCAGTTGCGGCAGTTTCTCCAGCGCGGCTTTCACTTTCGGCGCCCATTCGCGCAACAGCGACAGATCATCCGCCTGCAGACTGTACTGGTATTGCGCATTGGCGCTGCGTGCACCGACGCGTAAATCCTGTGCAGCCATCAAAAATAGCTGCGCCCCGGCCAGTTTGCTGGTTTTCGCCATCAGCCGGTTGGCCACTTCATTGGCGTTGGCGCTGCGCTGTTTATAATCTTTCAGCCGCACAAAGAACATCGCGGTATTACGCGAACCAAAACCGCCGCTGCCCGCCGAACTCATCACCGCGTCAACGGCCGGGTCGTCCTGAATAATTTTGCTGTATTGCAGCACTTTTGGCTGAATCGACTGGAATGAGGTGTTCTGATCGGCGCGCATCATGCCCATCAGCATGCCGGTGTCCTGATTGGGGAAGAAGCCCTTTTCCACCACGGTATACAGATAGAAGTTGAGCATAATCGTCAGCAGCAAACCGAACAAAGTGATGAGCTGATGACGCATCACCCAGCCGAGCGCGGCGGCATAGCTCGCCAGCAGGCGGTTAAGCGCCCGCTCAATAATGCGGTAAATGCGCGGCTGGCGCTTTTCCACCGCCGGTTTACGCCGCAGAAAACGGGCACAAAGCATCGGTGTCAGGCTCAGTGACACCAGCATCGAGATGATCAGCGACACGGTGAGCGTGACGGCGAATTCACGGAACAAGCGCCCGAGGATCCCGCCCATCAGCAGCAGCGGAATAAACACCGCAATCAGCGAGAGCGTCATCGACAATACGGTAAAGCTGACTTCCTGCGCCCCTTTGATGGCGGCGCGTACGGGTCCCAGCCCTTCCTCAATGTGACGGGTGATATTTTCCAGCACCACAATGGCATCATCGACCACAAAACCGGTGGCAATGATCAGCGCCATCAGCGACAGATTATCCAGGCTGTAGCCCAGCAGGTACATCACCGAACACGTGCCGATCAACGAGACCGGCAGCGCCAGCGCCGGGATGATCACCGCCTGCAAGTTGCGCAGGAAAACGAACACCACCGCAATCACCAGAAAAGTGGCCTCCATGAGAGTCACTTCCGTGGCGCGCAGTGAGCCGGAGATGGTGCCCGAGCGGTCGAGCGCGATGTGCAGTTCGACGTCACCCGGCAGGTTCTCTTCCATCTGAGGCAGTGCGGTTTTAATGGCCTGAATCGTCTCCAGCATATTGGCACCGGCAGAACGGGTGACGCCAATCATCACCGAAGGCGTGCTGTTGTAATAGCCGACGTTGTACTTATCTTCCACCGAATCATACACATTGGCGATATCACTCAGACGAATAGCCGCGCCTTTGATGTACGTCACAATCAACGTTTTGTACTGCGCCGCCGTGCTTTGCTGCCCGTTCCCCTCAATCATCCAGGACTGGCTTGAGCCTTGCAAAACCCCCTTTGGCAGATTGGTGGTGCTGTTGGCAATCGCGGAGCGGATGGTGTCAAGAGAGATACCGTAATGGCTGATGGCTTCCGGGCGCAGATCGATACGCACACCGGGCAGCGCCGAGCCGACCAGCGACACCTGACCGACCCCGTTCACCTGGGCGATTTTCTGTTGCAGCTGGCTGGAGGCGATGTCGTACAGCTCTCCTTTGCTGCGGGTGGCCGAGGTCAGCGACAGCATGATGATCGGCGCATCGGACGGGTTGGCTTTACGGTAGGTCGGCAGCGACGGCATGCTGCTTGGCAACAAGGCGCGTGAAGCGTTGATCGCCGCCTGCACGTCACGTGCTGCACCGTTAATTTCACGATCGAGGTCGAACTGCAACACCACCGAGGTGGTGCCCTGAGAACTGCTTGAGGTCATTTCGCTGACACCCGCGATCTGCCCCAATGCCCGTTCAAGCGGCGTCGCCACCGTGGCGGCCATGGTTTCCGGGCTGGCACCGGGCAGGCTGGCGCTGACCATGATCACCGGCAGATCCACCTGCGGCAGCGGCGCAACCGGCAACAGGCGGTAACCGAGCAGGCCCAGTAGCACGATGGCGCCGGTCAGCAGCAGCGTCGCCACCGGGCGGAAGATGAAAAAGCGCGAGATATTCATCTATTCATTACCCGCCGGCGGTTGGCTGGCCTGGTTTTTTTCAGCCTGAAGCGCACGTTTTCTTTTCAAACGCGGGTTCCAGCGGGTCGCCAGACGGTCAAACATCAGGTAAATCACCGGCGTGGAGAACAGCGTCAGCAGCTGACTGAAGATCAGGCCACCGACAATCACCAGCCCCAGTGGCTGGCGCAGTTCCGCACCGGATCCACTGGCCAGCATCAGCGGCAGCGCGCCGAGCAGCGCCGCCATGGTGGTCATCAGAATCGGCCTGAACCGCAGTAAACAGGCCTGATGGATCGCCTCACGCGGCGACATGCCGTGTTTGTTTTCGGCTTCGAGCGCAAAGTCGATCATCATGATGGCGTTTTTCTTCACGATACCGATCAACAGGATCACGCCGATAAGCGCGATCAGGCTGAATTCGGTATTGGCGAACAGCAGTGACAGCAACGCCCCCACAGCCGCCGACGGCAGCGTCGAGAGGATCGTCACCGGATGAATAAAGCTTTCGTACAAGATACCGAGCACCACGTACATGGTGAGCAAGGCGGCGAGAATCAGCCACAGCGTATTGCCGGTGGCACTTTCAAACGACGACGCGGCCCCCTGATAGCGCAGGGTAATGCTGTCCGGCAGCGAGAGCCCGGCGGCCGTTTGCTTAATGGCCGCCTGTGCCTGTTCCAGTGAATAACCGTCTTTGAGGTTGAAGGAAACGGTCACCGCCGGAAACTGATTCAGCCGTGCCTGCAACAGTGCACCGGTTCGCATGTGGATTTTGGCAATAGAGGTCAGTTTGACCATGCCCGCCGTCGAACTGGTGGACGTCGTGGACGTGCCGCTGGAAGAGGTGCTGGTGGTCGAACCCGACGCACTGGTGGAAGACGTGCTGTTCGCATCCGTCGCAGAGGAGGAGTCGGTGTTGCTGGTCGCCAGATAGATATCTTCAAACGAGGCCGGAGATTGCTGGAACTGCGGTGCCACTTCCAGCACCACGCGGTACTGGTTCGACTGGGTAAAAATAGTGGAAACCAGCCGCTGACCGAAGGCGTTATACAGCGCGGTATCGACGTCAGAAGCTGTAATACCAAAGCGCGCAGCAGCATCGCGGTCCAGCTCAACGTAAGCCACCTGCCCCTGATTTTGCAGATTACTGACCACGTCGCTGAATTCCGGCTGCTGACTGAGTTTATCAATCAGTTTTGGCGTCCAGGTGACCAGATTTTCGCTGTCGGCATCGTCGAGTGTGAACTGGTACTGGCTCGGCGTGACCTGGTCATCGACCGTCAAGTCCTGTGAAGCCTGCATATACAGTTCGATGCCCGGCACCGAAGCCGTTTCCTGCTTCAGGCGGGCAATAATGGCCGGGGCGCGTTCATCACGCTGGTCAAAGGATTTGAGGTTAATCTGTAACCGGCCACTGTTCAGGCTGGTGTTATTACCATCCACCCCGATGGTCGATGAGACGCTGTCCACCGCCGGATCCTGCAAAATGGCGGCGGTCAGCAACTGCTGGCGGCGGCCCATTTCGCCGAAGGAGACATCCTGCGATGCCTGCGTAATGCCCTGAATCATCCCGGTATCCTGCGACGGGAAGAAACCTTTCGGTACAATCACATACAGCAAGCCGGTGAACACCAATGTCGCGGCGGCCACCAGCAAAGTAAGACGTTGGTGGTTGAGTACCACGATCAGCATGCGGTCGTAACCGGCGATCAGCTTGTCAAACAGTTGCCCGCCCTTACGGTAAAAGCGGCTCTGTTTGTCTTCGGGAATATGGCGCAGCAAATAGGCGCACAGCATCGGCGTCAGGGTCAGCGACACCACCATCGACACCAGGATTGACACCGCCAGCGTGATGGCAAATTCGCGGAATAACCGCCCGACCACGTCCCCCATAAACAGTAGCGGGATCAGCACAGCGATCAGCGAGAAGGTCAGGGAGATGATGGTAAAACCGATCTGCGCAGAGCCTTTCAGCGCCGCCTGCATCGGCGTTTCACCCTCTTCCAGCCTGCGGGTAATGTTCTCCACCACCACGATGGCGTCATCGATAACAAAACCGGTGGCGACGGTCAGCGCCATCAGCGACAGGTTATTGAGGCTGAACCCACACAAGTACATCACGCCGAAGGTGCCGACCAGCGACAGCGGCACCGCAACGCTCGGAATGAGGGTCGCCGCGACATTGCGCAGGAACAAGAAAGTGACCATGACCACCAGCGCAATCGACAGCATCAGCTCAAACTGTACGTCGCTGATGGAAGCGCGGATGGTCTGAGTGCGGTCAGACAAAATGGTGACTTTCACCGAGTCCGGCAGGGCTTCCTGCAATTTCGGCAACTGCTGCTTGATGGCATCCACCACCGAAATCACGTTGGCACCCGGCTGGCGCTGCACACTGATGATGATCGCCGGTTGTTTGTTGGCCCAGGCCGACAGGTACTGGTTTTCCGGCGCTTCAGAGAGCGTGGCGATGTCACGCAGACGCAGCGCCGCCCCGTTCTGGTAGGTGACAATCAGGTTGCCGTATTCGGCGGCAGTGCGCAGTTGATCATTCGCATCGATAGTGATCGAATGGTGTTTGCCGTCAAAACCACCTTTCGAGCCGTTGACATTACTGTTGCCAATCAGCGTGTTGATATCTTCCAGCGTCAGGCTGTGCGCCGCCAGCGCGCGCGGATTGACCTGCACACGAATGGCAGGTTGGTTGCCGCCCGCCAGCGTCACCATACCCACGCCGGAGATCTGAGACAGTTTCAGTGCCACGCGGGTGTTCACCAAATCCTGCACTTTAGTCAGCGGCAGCGATTCAGAGGTCACGGCCAGCGTCAGTACGGCGCTGTCGGCCGGGTTGACCTTTTTGTAGGTCGGCGGATTGGGCAGATCTTTAGGCAGCAGGTTGTCGGCGGCATTAATCGCGGCCTGCACTTCCTGCTCAGCGACGTCGAGCGACAAGTCCAGCGAGAATTTCAACGTGATGATTGACGAGCCGCTGGCGCTGGTGGAGTACATCTGGCTCAGGCCGGCCATTTGCCCGAGTTGACGCTCAAGCGGCGCGGTAATGCCTGAGGCCATCACGTCCGGGCTGGCACCCGGATAGAGCGTGGTGACCTGAATAGTCGGGTAATCCACCTGCGGCAGCGCCGAGGTGGAGAGCACGTTGTAGGCAAAAATGCCCGACAGCAGCACCGCCACCATCAGCAAAATAGTGGCGACCGGCCTTTGTATAAAGAGGCGTGAAGGATTCATTTCGACCCGCTGTCTTTACCGGTAGAGGTTTTCTTTGCACCACTGACGGGTTCTTTCGGCGCTGCGGCCTCAGCGGCGGCGCTGGCGGTGACCACTTGCACTTTGCTGCCGTTGTTCAGGCGGTCAATACCGGTGGTCACTACCTGTTCGCCCGGTTGAAGACCTGTCAGCACGGCCACTTTGTCATCGCCAAACGGCGGGCCGGATTTCACCTGACGGCGCTCGACGGTGTTATCGGCTTTCACCACGTAGACAAAATCACCCGCTGCGCTCAACTGCAAGGCGGCCGCTGGGATCACCGTGGCTTTCATCAACGTTCCTACCTGTAAGCGGGCATTCACAAACTGGTTCGGATAGAGCTTTTCATCATGGTTATCAAACAACGCCTTGAGTTTGATGCTGCCGGTACTGGTGTCGATTTCGTTACTGATAAACTGCAATTTTCCCTGACCCAGCACGTCGCTGCCATCCTGATCAAAGGCCGTAGTCGGCAACTGCTGACCGCCACGCAGGGCTTTGAGCAGGGTTTGCAGATTGCTTTGTGGCACGCTGAACGTGACGGCAATCGGCTGAGTTTGGGTGATGGTGACAATGCCGGTGGTGGCGCTGCTGCTGACCATATTGCCTGGATCAACCAGACGTAACCCCACGTGGCCGCTCACTGGCGCGGTGATTTTCGCGAATTCCAGATTAAGCTTCGCGGCGGCAATCTGCGCCTGATCGGCTTTCACCGCGCCCGCATATTGACCGGCCGTTGCCATCTGGCTTTCCAGATCCTGACGCGCCAGGGAGTCCTGCGCATAGAGTTTTTTGTAGCGGGCCAGCGTCAGCTCAGCGCTTTTCGCCAGCGCCTGATTTTGCGCCAAATCGCCCTGATACTGCTCCAGTGTCGCCTGGTAACTGCGAGGATCAATCTGCGCCAGCAACTGGCCCTGCTCCACTTTCTGGCCTTCGGTGAAATAGACTTTCATCAGTTGCCCGTCAACCCGGCTGGTGACCGTCACGGTCGCATTGGCCACCACAGTGCCCAGCGCACGCAGGTACACCGGCACATCGGCCTGTTCGGCTTTCCCCGCCTGCACCGGCGTCACGGCACCGGCCATGGCAGCGCCATGCATACCGCCGCGCATTCCTCCACGCCCGGGCCCTGCCCGCTTCGCCTCAGTCATGGATGAACTGTGGTGGAAGGCAACATACCAGACCAGAATTGCCGCGATGATCACAGCGATAACAAACCACAATCTTGTGCGGCGTTTAGAGTGAGAAGAGGCGTGTGGCAGCATAAGTTTCTTGGTTTCGCAGTAAAAATGAGGATAAAACAGCTGAATTAGGTCCTTCAACCAGACATAATCATTATCCAGAAAATAGCCGCTGGCTGTTTTTAGGACAACGTAAAGATTGCGATAGCAATTGAATTCACATGTTTCTAATAGCTGGATGAATTCTAACAGCTAATCCGCAAAGCGGGTTGAAGGATTGATTCATCAGATAAGGCAACGTTTTACCCTCATTAAGGAATGGTTTGGCTTGGCTGGGCACTCGTATTGAGGCTCACCATTTATCTCTGCGCCAGTGCATTATCTGGCTCGAGCTATAACCGACAAGGAGAAGTGCATGACCGAACTCACCAAAAGCGAGTTACAGAAGCTACTCAGCGGCGAAGCTTACAACACCCGCGACCCGGAACTGCTGGCGATGTACCATCACGCGCGCTCAGTGACCAAACAACTCAGCACGCTGGACTCACAGGATTTCGAACAGAAAAATCAGCTGCTGCGCTCGCTGTTTAATGCTTATGGCGAAGAGAGCTGGATTGAACAACCGTTCTGGTGCGATTACGGCAAACACGTCAGCATTGGCCGCAATACTTTTATTAACGTCAATGCCGTGTTTCTCGACTGCAATACCATCACCATCGGCGACAACGCGCTGATCGGCCCGAATGTCCAGTTCTATACGCCCGTTCACCCGCTGTCCGCCAAAGAGCGCCTGACCGGCGACCCTGACTACCCCTTCCTGACCAGCGCCCGTCCGATTGTGGTTGGCAACAATACGTGGATCGGCGGCAACGTTCTTATTTTGCCTGGCGTCACCATTGGCGATAACACCACTATCGCGGCGGGCAGTATTGTCACACACGATATTCCGGCCAACGTTTTAGCGATGGGACAACCTTGTAAAGTGGTGCGTGAACTGCCGTAAAGAACTTATTACAGAGGTAAATTCCGAATAAGTAAAACATTGATGATTTGTATTGTTTCCGCCCCCGACCTGTTGATATGTTGAGATAAAGTGTTGTTCTTATCGTTTCTCTTTGGGCTAACTACGGGGTACGGCAGATCACTATGAGTACGAATTTTCAGTCCAGACCGGTTATCGGCGTCACACTCGATAGTGAAGAAGCGGGTGGATATGCCGATTTTCCGTGGTATGCGTTACGCCAAAATTACATGGCCAGTCTGGCGGCGCTCGGTGCGGTGCCGCTGGCGCTGCCCCATCATGGCGAACTGGCAGATGAGTATCTCTCAATCTGTGACGCCATTGTGGTCACCGGCGGCGCGTTCGACGTGCCTCCCGCTCTGTTCAATGAACAGCAATCCAGTGAGCAAGTGCGGCTGAAACCCGCACGCACCGAGTTCGAGGTCGCCATTGTGCAGGGGGCAATGCGCCGTAATATGCCGCTGCTCGGCATTTGTGGTGGTCAGCAACTGCTGGCCGTTCTGACTGGCGGCACGCTGCATCAACATATTCCCGACGCCCTGCCGGATGCGCTCGAACACAGCACCACGGTCGATACTGAAAATGCCGGGGGCAAAAAACGGGCGCGTCATGACGTCGAGATTGTCGAAGGCACCCTGCTGAGCCGCTGCGTGGATTCACTGCGTTACGAGGTTAACAGCTCTCATCATCAGGCCGTTAAAACGCTGGGCGCGGGCTGTCGCATCAATGCCGTCGCGCCGGATGGCGTGATTGAAGGCATCGAATGTGAAGGTTATGATTTTTGTCTTGGCGTGCAATGGCACCCGGAATATCTGCAACATCAGCAGGACAAGCACCTGTTGGCGGCATTTGTCCGCGCAGCCGCACACTACCAGAAAACCATGCGTAGCAGCGGCCAGGCTATGGCGCAGGCGATGCATCGCTTAGGCAATAACGACGCATGAACGTTGCGCCTGCACAAACCGTGTTGCGCCAGAAAACAGACCAGATTTTGCGTGAGTTGGGGATTGATCCGGCAGTCATTGCCGCCCGCTCCCTGCCGTTTTTCGAGGATATCGACGCCTCACAGCTGGTGGTAGCCGAGACTGATGAAACCGGCAAAGCTCACCGCCTGACCGCTCCCGCCACCGCCGCCTGGCAAAAGATGAAACAGGCAGCACAGCAGGACGGTGTGGAACTGCTGCTGGTGTCTGCATGGCGTAGCCTTGAGTACCAGAAAGGGCTTATTCGTCTGAAACAGTTGGCGGGTATCGCGCCCGAGGCTATTTTCACCTCACTGGCCCCACCCGGTTGCAGTGAACATCACACCGGACGGGCGGTTGATATCAATACGCCCGGCTGCGATGAAGTCACCGGAATATTTGGTGATACTGCGGCGTTTCGCTGGCTGAGCCGCAACGCTCCCCGCTTTGGCTTTACCCTCTCCTTTGCACCCGATAACCCGTGGGGCTTTATTTATGAGCCATGGCACTGGTGTTGGAACCCCTGAAATAAAGTCATTCCATCTGACCTAATACCGCAACTTCTGCTGTTTTCAGTTGAAGCACTTCGTCAAGTTGTGTATTTTTATGCAAATTAATTGCATAAAACAACAAACAAAACAGGAGTGACTATGTTTAAGTCCTTTATTCTCGCCGGGTGTCTGTTCTCTTCCTTAGCATCATCAGCCTTCGCGGCACAGACAACCTACGTTGTCGGCTCCGGTGGCACTTACCGTCCGTTCGAATATGAAAATAGCCAGAAACAGCTGGAAGGCTTTGATATTGATATTATTAAAGCCATTGCCAAAGCGGAAAACTTTGACATAAAACTGGTCAACACGCCGTGGGAAGGCATCTTCGCGACACTTAATTCCGGCGACCGCGACATCATCATTTCGGGTATTACCATTACCGACAAGCGTCAGCAAATGGTTGATTTCTCTGCCCCCTACTTCCCGGCGGAGCAATCTATCGTGGTACCGGCCGGTTCGAAAGTCGATTCCGTCGCGGCGTTGAAAGGCCAGAAAGTCGGTGTGGTGAACTCCAGTACCGGCGACATCGTGGTTTCCGATACGCTCGGCAAAAATAGCACGGATATCAAACGCTTTGATAACACACCGCTGATGTTGCAGGAGCTGGCAGAAGATGGCATCGGCGCGGCGGTAGGCGATGTTGGCGTGGTGAAGTACTACATCAAATCCCATCCCGAGAAAGCATTGAAACTGGTACCCGACAGCAAATTCCAGCGTCAGTATTTCGGCATCGCCGTGGCCAAAGGCAATCAGGAACTGCTGGGTAAAATCAATGCGGGCCTGAAAACTATCGTCGCTGATGGCACTTACGCAAAAATCTACGCAACCTGGTTCGATAACAACGTTCCGACTCTCCCGGCAAAATAATGACGTTTAATCAGGGGATCCCGACGATCCCCACACAAGGACAGGTATGACAGGATTTCGTTGGGAGATCATCTCCGAGTACGCCCCGCTGTTTGTTCAGGGCGCGCTGATGACCATCAAGTGCACCATTATTTGTGTGATTTTAGGCACCACCTGGGGCTTATTGCTGGGTTTGGGCCGGATGGCACGCGCCGATGACGGCCCGTGGAAATGGGTACTGCACTTTGCGGTGCAGTGGCCGGTGCGGGTTTACGTCAGTGCATTCCGCGGTACGCCGCTATTTGTACAGATCATGGTGGTGCATTTTGCTTTGGTACCCCTGTTTATCAACCCGCGAGACGGCATTTTGGTCAGTCACGGCTTGATGTCTTCAGAGTTTGCCCGCACCCTGCGTTCCGACTACGGCGCATTCCTCTCTTGCGTAGTGGCAATCACCCTCAACGCCGGGGCTTATGTCTCAGAGATTTTCCGCGCCGGGATTCAGTCAATTGACAACGGTCAGATGGAAGCATCACGGGCGCTGGGCATGGGTTGGGGCAAAACCATGCGCAAGGTGATTTTGCCGCAGGCATTTCGCCGCATTCTGCCGCCGCTGGGCAATAACGCCATCGCTATTGTCAAAGACTCCTCGCTGGCCTCCGCCATCGGCCTTGCCGATCTGGCCTATGCGGCGCGCACGGTTTCCGGTGCCTATGCAACCTACTGGGAACCCTACCTGACCATCTCGCTGGTCTACTGGGTACTGACGTTCCTGCTTTCGCTGCTGGTTCAACACATGGAAAAGAGGTTTGGCAAAAGTGATTCACGTTAAGGACTTACAGAAACAGTTTGGCGAAACCCACGTGCTACGCGGTATTTCGTGCGACGTCGCCCAGAAAGAAGTGGTGTGTATCATCGGGCCGTCGGGTTCGGGTAAAAGCACCTTCCTGCGCTGTTTAAATGCGCTGGAGAAGCCGAACGGTGGCGAAGTGGTGGTCAACGGTTTTGCGGTACATGACCCGAAAACCAACCTGAATACCCTGCGTTCCAGCGTAGGGATGGTGTTCCAGCGCTTTAACCTTTTCCCGCACATGACCGTGCTGGAAAACCTGACCATGGCGCCGATGGCACTGAAAGGGTTATCTAAAGCTGAAGCCATTTCCCGTGCGGAAAAGCTGCTGCAAAAAGTCGGTCTGATCGACAAAATTGATGCCTGGCCCTCAAGCCTGTCCGGTGGCCAGCAGCAGCGTGTGGCCATTGCCCGCGCGCTGGCAATGGAACCGTCGATTATTCTGTTTGATGAGCCGACATCCGCGCTGGACCCCGAACTGGTGGGCGAAGTGCTGGCCGTGATGAAACAGCTGGCGCTGGAAGGCATGACGATGGTTATCGTCACCCACGAGATGGGTTTCGCGCGTGAAGTGGCCGATCGCGTGGTGTTTATCGATCAAGGCGTGATTCAGGAGCAGGGCACACCGGAGCAGTTATTCACCGCGCCAACCAACCCGCGAACCCAGGCATTTTTGAGTAAAGTGCTTTAATCACTTCGGGGCGCATTGCGCGCCCCGTCATCTCTTTACGTCATTTTCCCGCATGCTTTCAGCGCAATAACTTCAATGCCCCGGTCAGGGATTTCACCCATTTTTCCGGGCCACACAGCGCTAAACCATCCAACGTTTCTGTGGCCAAATCCCGCTGCGGGAAGGCCTGTTCATACTCTTCAAAACTGTGCATTGCGCGAGCAAACGCCGGGAACGGCACCACGGCTTTTTCGGCTTCAGACGTCAGCGCTTTGAGCAGAAGCTCACGCATTTGCTCGGCACTGGCTTGCAGAATGGGCACCGGCAGTTTGGAACTGACATCCAGCGTTCTGCCCTGTGTATCAGATAACTGACTGGCGGCGAGTTGCGGAAACTTAGCGGCCAGACCGATGCCCAGCGCACTGGCGGTATTGGCGATCAGACCAAGGGAAAGTTCAGGGTTAACGATAATCGCAAGGCGAAGTGAAGTGCTCAACAGACGGTCCTTTCAGGGGCGGATAAGTGCCTGAGATCATAGCCGCAGGCGGCAGGTAAGTGCTTTCTTTTTACACACATTTTCGGCTGTTTTTGGTAATCTATTTCTAAATTACGCCATTATTAGGAAAATTATGTCTCATTCAGAATTCACACCGGCAGACTTGCGCATTCTGCGTCAGCTTCAGCACACCGGACGGATAACCAATCAGGATCTGGCTGAAAACGTTGGCATGGCCACCTCACCCTGCTGGCGCCGGGTGAAACAGCTGGAAGAGAGTGGCGTGATCACCGGGTATCAGGCCAGAATTGACCGCAAAAAAATTGGCCTGGGGATCCTGGCGTTTATCCGGGTGAAAATCGACAGCCACAATGAGGAGGAAGCCCAGCGCTTCGAGCAGCAGGTCGGTGAATTAAAACCGGTGATCGCCTGCTACGCCGTCGCCGGGGATGCCGACTTTATGTTGCAGGTGGTCGCAGAAGATCTCGACAGCTTCTCCACGTTTGCTATGGAAGTAATCCGCCGCCTGCCGGGCATTAAAGAGATGCAAACCACCTTCGTACTGCGCGAAGTCAAGCCGCTGGACGTGCTGCCGCTGTGAGCAAATCAACCTCACGCCCGGCAAGGCTCTGGCGTTTTCACCTTCCAGGTGTCCAATTCCCTGGAGATAAATGCACGGGCAATACTTTTGAGTTATAAGGATCAACGTGGGTCATTACATTCAATATTTGCGGGTTTTTCAATACTGAATTACGGGCGGAAACCGCGATATCATGCCCCTCTTTAACGGTCAGGTTGCCGTCAATTTCCAAATGAACGTCAGTGAGGATAAAGTCTCCCACTTTTCTTGTTTTTAATTCATGGACATTAATAACGCCCTGGGTTGCCAATAACGTTTTCTTTATTTCATCTTCAATCTCAACATCAACGGCCCGGTCCATCAAATCTTGCAATGCATCATATAAAAATGAATACCCCATTTTGGCAATAATGAGACCAACAATTAATGCGGCGATAGGGTCTAGAAATTTAAATCCTAACAGATTACCCATAATACCTAATGCAACAATCAAGGATGAAGCGGCATCAGAACGCGCATGCCAGGCATTAGCAACCAGCATGCTTGACTTTACTCGCTTTGCCACACTGAGCATGTATCTGAACAGCGCTTCTTTAATCAAAAGAGCGGATAAGGCTACCCACAGAGCCACAATATGTACTTGAGGAATATCCGCAGGAGAATTGATTTTATTAATGGCAGACCACAACATCGCAATACCTACAACTATCAATATTAATCCAATGATCAATGATGCCCCATTCTCATATCTATAATGGCCATAATGATGGTCTGGATCTGCATTTTTCTTACTCTTATTATTCGCTACAAGTACAACGAAATCCGCAACGAGATCAGATAGCGAATGTATACCGTCGGCAATAAGCCCCTGGGACCCGGAAAAAAAACCAGTGAAAATTTGCCCTAATGTAAGAAAACAGTTCGCAATAACGCTCACCCATGTGCTTTTTCTTGCCGCATTAAAGCGCTCTTGATATTTATTACCGTCATCATTACTTACTTTATTTTTCCGCACAAAGCCTCCATAAATAAATCAGTGTAGATGAGTATAGTTATCATTATATTTATCACTATAATCACTCATTCAATCAGCACCCACCAGAATGAGAGCATGACCGTACAAAAAAATAAACACGTTATGTTGCCACTCTAGCAGAGCGGTTAACATCAGCTAAGGAATTTTTATTTAGTTTATCAAAACCACACATATAATTCTGGTGAAAACCAATTACCCACCTTATTATCACGAATGTAACGCCATCATCAGAGTGATAAACAGATAGTGTTACTCCTGTATTTGATTCAGAATGAATATATCTTTGCTGCTCCAATTACTAACTCATTAATGGGTCTCAGCCAGAGATAATGTATACCGGTCAAACAGGCATCAAAGAGAAAGAAAACACGTCATAAAGATCTTTATAATAGCGTTATTAACTTTGTAAATTACAAGATAACCAGAGGCTTGCATGACACACAGAGAGCGTCACAGCATTGAGAAAATAGGTTGGCTTCGAGCGGCTGTTCTGGGTGCCAATGATGGGATTGTCTCTACCGCCAGTTTGTTGTTGGGGGTGGCATCAGCCAATGTGACTCACCAGAACATCCTGCTAACAGGCGTTGCCGGTTTGGTAGCAGGTGCGATGTCGATGGCAACCGGCGAATATGTCTCGGTTTCTTCTCAGTCAGATACGGAAAAAGCGGCGTTAGCCGAGGAGTTAGCGGAGTTAAATACTGATTTCCAGGCGGAGCATCATGAGCTCACATCCATCTATGTCAGCCGGGGGCTTGACGTGACGCTAGCCAGACAAGTGGCTAAACAACTGATGCTCCATGATGCCTTGGGCGCGCATGCGCGCGATGAACTGGGTATCTCTGAGATCACCACTGCGCGCCCGTTTCAGGCGGCATGGACTTCCGCGTTGAGTTTTTCCGCTGGAGCGATATTACCGCTGCTGGTAGCCATCATAGTGCCATCGCATTGGCTTCTCCCTGCTATTGCCCTGTCTGCATTATTGTCCCTTTCCATTCTTGGAGGGATTGCCGCTAAGGCTGGAGGGGCTCCATTGCTCCCAGGTATTGTTCGCGTGACATTCTGGAGTGCATTGGCGATGACGATGTCGTCCGGGGTTGGCGCACTGTTCGGTTTGGCTATAGGTTGACTGAAACTTGCTGATTCATTATTTCCAACAGAATGTGCTGTTCCTTTAACCTTAATGTTGGCTTAATCATATTGCATATAATAAATTTTCAGAACCCAGAGGCTATGATATGTCTAGAAAATTTGCACCCAGCCAGATTTTATTTCATTGGACCATTTTTATTTTAATTGTTTTGACTTATGCCGCGATGGAGTTAAAAGGATTTGTTCCTAAAGGCAGCAATGCACGCGACTGGATGAAGGTAGCGCATTATACTATGGGCTTCAGCGTCATGATCCTGATGATAATACGAATCATTTTGAAGATAACACATAAAGATCCCGATATTGTCCCTAACCCACCGCGCTGGCAGACCATAATTTCTAAATCAGTACATGGCATTTTGTATCTAATGTTTATTAGCCTGCCGTTACTTGGTGTTTTATCACTGTATTATGGCAACATTGGATGGTCATTCTTTTCCTATCCGATGCCAGTTGCAGGCGAAGAAAACATTGTGATGCAGCATGATTTGAAAGAAATACATGAACTCATTGCCAATACGGGTTATTTCATTGTCGGCTTACACGCTGCCGCAGCATTATTCCATCACTACATCATGCGTGATAATACGTTGACAAGAATGACCCCGGGGAAATGACACATAAATTAGTTTAACCAATACCACCACTGTTCCAAAGAATGCCGACGCCTGCCACTGTTCATTGGCATGGTATTGTTCGTTATAGGCTCTGTGGGCTGCGCATTATCGACTGATATTGTGCACATCGTTTTCTGGCGTGTCTTTCAGGCTTTGGGAGCATGCACGGGCCCCATGCTGGCACGAGCCATGATACGCGATCTGTTTAGCCGTACTCGTGCAGCGCAGATGCTTTCTACACTGATGATCATTATGGCTATTGCGCCCATTGCCGGGCCACTGGTCGGCGGACAAATGATTAAAATGACCTCCTGGCACGCCATTTTCTGGCTGCTGGCGATTATCGGCACTGATGGGATCGCTGCAATACGGGAGCGGAATTATTTCTTCACTTTTGCTGGCCCTGCTCAGCGATGGTACGCCCTGGACAATGGGTTGGATAATTGCGGTATTTACGGTGGCCAGCGCTGTGATGGCGCTGACCACCAGAGCCACAAAAACGGGCCGTTAGTCGAAGAAGGTATCGAGCTTGTTCATCGCCTGGTCAACATAGCGAGGAACCCGGTGGCGATGTGACGGTGACTCATTTGCCGGAGGCTGGGATCAACAGGAATGCGCGCATTCTTGGCTTCTAATTTTTATTAGTGTATGAACATACAGGAGACGTTTGCTTACGGTTATTTTTGCGGAATATGATTCTCTGTCTAAGAATTTTTTGGCTAAGCTTCATACCTATCCAAGAAAATACTCTGTGAGTTCGGGCTTTAGAATAACATCTGTACAGTTCTCCCGAATGCGTATAACGGCAAGGATTCCATATGAGCCACTTTAGATCCCCCCTTTTAGCAAACCCTCTTGTGGTAGGAGATACTATCGGTTTTTTCTCCCCATCAGCTCCGGTAACAACCACCGCCCCAAATCGCTTTAGCCGTGGGAAACGATTCCTGGAGGATAAAGGATTTCGACTCAAAGCAGGTCATTTGACCGGCAAGTCTGATTTCTATCGGTCAGGCACTATTGCTGAGAGAGCCAATGAATTCAATGAACTTATCCGTGATCCGAAAGTCCGCTGTGTGATGTCTACGATAGGGGGAACTAACAGCAATTCTTTGTTACCTTTCCTGGACTACGAAGCTCTGATGGCCGATCCCAAAGTGATCATTGGATATTCAGATACGACAGCGTTACTTGCGGGTATTTATGCCAAAACGGGATTGATCACGTTTTATGGTCCAGCGTTGGTTGCTTCCTTTGGGGAATTCCCTCCCCTTGTTGACTTAACCTATGGATATTTTATTGACATACTGACCAGGCGGCAAAAGGGTGTCTACGAATACAAACTTCCCAATACATGGACTGACGAGCGTCTGAACTGGGATGACATACAACCGGTTCGCCCTAAAACGCTTTACAATAATAACTGTCGTTTTATAGGCCAGGGGGTGATAAAAGGTCGTGTTATTGGAGGTAATCTTAATACCTTATCAGGAATTTGGGGAAGTGAATGGATGCCGGAAATATTACCAGGCGATATTCTGTTCATTGAAGATAGTTTGAAAGACATCGCGACTGTCGAACGTTCATTCGCAATGCTGAAACTGAATGGTATTTTCGAAAAAGTAGGTGCAATTCTCCTTGGTAAACATGAATTATTTGATTCGGCAGGAAGCGGGCGGACGCCCTATGAAGTATTGACTGAAGTTTTGGGCGAACAAAAAATTCCCATAGTCGATGGCTTCGATTGCTGCCATACCCATCCGATGCTGACTTTGCCCCTTGGCGCAACATTAGCAATAGATTTTGACATACATAATATATCTATTGTCGGACCATATCTGTCGGAATGAAACAACCATCAATGGTTCAAAACATCAATTTGTTAAAATATTTTTTCGTGTAAAGGAAATGATTAATGAATCATAACGTGTTTTGCAGACACATTATAATTTCTCCTGTAATGGCCTCGTCGTGTTGTTAATTACACGATAGCCTCCATCATCAATAAAATGCTTCACTACTGCTGCGCCTATTCGGGATAAATCCTGAGTAGACATATACTCTTCCTTAGCACTGGCCTGGCAGGTTATCGAAAACCGGGAAACGGTGTAAAGAAATACCTGACGGCAGCTTAATGCTGATTTAATCAGAGGGATAGCTATATGGCTTTAACTATCGCCATGATAAAACCATCCCACCCCTTCTCACCGACAGTTTGTATTGCTGTAGCTTCAAGTCGTTCGTCTTCTGAAATCATCTGAATAAAGTCTCTCAATCCCTGCACGTTAGGATCGTTACTATTAGAATCAATCACACCACCGCCACGAACGACATTATCTCCCAGGATCACACTACCTTCCCTGGACAATTTTATTGCCCACTCCAGATAGCGTGGGTTATTAACTTTATCGGCATCAATAAAAATAAGGTCATAGGGTGCTTTGAGCATCGGTAACACATCAAGGGCGGCACCAGTATGCAGCTCAACCCGTTCAGCCAATCCTGCATTATCTATATTTTGGCGGGCAACGTTTGCATGATGCTCATTAAATTCTATGGTCGTCACGCGCCCGTGTTGCGGTAAAGCTTTAGCCATCCAGATCGTGCTGTAACCTCCGAGCGTTCCTATTTCAAGAACGCGAGTAGCACGTATCATTTTGATTAAAAGCTCCAGCATTTTACCCTGTAAGGCAGATACATCGTGTGCGGGTAACTCATGAGCGGCGTTATTGGCGAGGGTGCATTTCAAATCCGGTCCTTCGGGGGCGAGTTTTTCAGCAAACCAGGTATCGACCTGTGCCCATTTTTCAGCGTCTCCAGAAGGATAATCAGGGGTTCGCATAGGGGATCTACCTCTCCTTTAGGGGGTTTTATCTGAAGTTTACATGTGGTGTGTTACAGCTCTGGGTACGCGAACCGCTCCCCATTGATTAAAACGCGGTAGTGTTTGCAATGTCCGCTTCCGCTTCTGGCACTGAGCAACCGTCAGGTGGCCAAGTTCAGTATTCCACATCAGCCCGACTAGCATTTTTGCCGTGATCCACCCGTTCACAATACGTCTTCACAAGGTTGACCGATCTTGTTAAGGGCATTTATCAACCCGGACCTGAGCTCAGCCAATGCTTTTTCTTTATCTTCAAGCTGTTCAAGCTTGCGTTGCAGACACGCTTGTTTTTGCACAACGGTAAATCGGTCTTCTACCCAAACAGCCAAGACATCAGAAATTTCTGCTAAGGTAAATCCCAGCATTTTGGCATGTTTGATCATTTTTAAACGTTGTAAATCCACAGCGGAATATACTTTATAGTTGTTGCTGCCATTGGGCTGGGGAATTTTCTCCAGCAACCCCTGCCGTTCATAGTAACGTACCGTATCTTTAGGTAACTCTGCTTTTGCACACAGCTCTCCGATTCTCATGTTGTCGTCCTACCTTCGTATAAAATCATTCTTGACCGTTGACCTAAGTTCACGGTTTATCCTGTTATGAGCATATCGGCAAACAGGAGACATGGCATGAATTCTTTTGATTATACAGGCAAAACAGCACTGATTACGGGTGCCTCATCGGGTATAGGGCGGGTCTTCGCTCAACAACTGGCTGCGCGCGGTGTGGCGTTGATCCTGACCGCTCGCTCAGAGTTAAAGCTGCAAGCTCTCTCCGCTGAGTTAGATAAAAATTACGGCGTACCTATTACTCTCATTGTGCAGGACTTGATGGCATCTGATGCCATCGCCCAGATTACGGCACGACTTGGTGCATTAAATCTTTATCCCGATATTCTTATTAATAGCGCGGGTTTTGCGACATATGGGCCGTTCGACGTGCTATCTATTGAGCGACAACACGAAGAAATAAAAGTTAACTGCCTGGCGCCCGTCGAACTCACTCACGCCATGCTGCCCAAAATGCTCGTGAGAGGTTCAGGTGTGATTATTAATGTAGCCTCTACAGCAGCGATGCAACCCGATCCCTATATGGCGGTCTATGGTGCAACGAAATCATTTTTGCTGTCATTTTCTAATGCACTTTGGGCTGAATATCGCTCACGCGGCATCCGTGTATTGGCGCTTTGCCCCGGCGCAACAGACACCGCCTTTTTTGAGGTGGTAAATGCCGAAGAAGCTTCGGTGGGTAAAAGAATGTCGCCTGAAAGTGTGGTAAAACAGGCGCTAAAGGCTGTTGATACTAACCGTAACTACCTGATCACTGGCTGCAAAAACTGGTTACTCGGCCAGTTACAAAGATTCGTTACACGCCGGCGCCTCTTGCTCATTGCTGAAAAAGTATTACGCCCAAAGCAGGTGGGGGTTAATAAGAATTAAAGTCATAAACATCCGTTATATTTAGTGTTCGTAAATCTGTACGCGACACAAATGTATTAAATTCAAATGTGGCTTGTGTATCAATATGAACAAGCCAAAAAAACATAATGAATTTGTATCTGACAGGTCTTGTTTTTTCACGGGATACCGGGATGTTGTCAGAAAGGTGGAGATGTAATCCTGGATGACAAAAATTCGATTTATTCAATAATGCCGGTTAAATTATCACATTACTCCCTGAGTACATCAGGGTGTATATTATTACTTTACCTTCTCCAGTAACCGTTTCAATACCATTAAATTTATTTATTTATTGATCCAAAAAATCTATTACGGTAACTCATTTTGTCTGTATGGAATTCGCTCGGGCCTCTGATGGCTTGTATAATCGTAGATCTGGCCAAATTTTGCCTGACAAATTTATTGATTGAGTTTACATGGCCATCTGACGTATCAATGTTCGAAACACCACCTTCATAGGTCATGATCCATATTGGCTTTTTATTTTTTAGAACCAAAATAATTCCATTAACCTTCCTATAACCTATATAATAATTTCTATAAATGTATTCACCTCTACAATATTCGATAAGTTGCATATCCCCATTGGGGGGATTTTTTATAATAACATTGTCAGGATGGCTGTAAAGAAAATGATTTGCTTCAACGAGGAATGGGATCATTATGTTTTAGTTGCATCCTAAAATAGAGTAATTTATTATGATTAAAAATAACAAAAGAGAATATTATATTTTTTTATAAAATATCGCATATTATTATCAATAATTTTAAAATCATATTACCTATAAATATAGTATATATTAGGGAATTGTCAACTTCAGTGGCAGCTAACATATTTAGCCGCCGCATTAAGGCGATACTAACTCCGTGTCAGCCACTTACTCTGCCACCCGCATATTTTCTGGCATGCAGACACGCGTTTGATCATCCGTTCCGTAGTGATAGCCATACCAGAATAGCGCTGCGCACGGCCCCCTAAATGGCTGCTACAAAGAGTAGATCACCAGAAGGGAACTCAGTCCGATTTAGGCGATCTGATTAATCGCTGAATACCCCAAACCACCAACCGGACTGAGCAATGCCGACATAGCATCGCTCCCAACCTGATGTTATAAACACTGTTCAAACATCTAAAATGAAGTCCAGTCTTCATTCATCGTGTTATTTATTGTGAGAGGGGCCGATGACCTTCTGGTTTTGGCCTCAGCTAAGAGGTCATTAGATTTCCGCGCATTTGTGTGAGGGATTCTGACCTTAAAGATGGCGACCATGTCGCTCAGTTTTTTCGCCTGCTGTTCCAGCGAAATCGCCGCAGCGGAGGACTCCTGAACCAGCGTGGCATTTTGTTGCGTGGTGGAATCCATCTCCGTCACGGCTTTACCTATCTGTTCAATCCCCTGGCTCTGTTCAGTTGACGACGTTGATATTTCATCGATGAGCTGACTCACGTGCGTCACCGACCGCACAATGTCCTCCATGCTTGCGCCTGCACGGCTGACCAGCTCGGTGCCTGTACTAATGCGGGTGACTGAGTCATTAATCAACAATTCAATTTCTTTGGCTGCATTAGCGCTTCGCTGTGCCAGCGTTCTGACCTCACCGGCCACGACGGCAAAGCCCCTACCTTGTTCACCTGCCCGCGCGGCTTCAACCGCGGCATTAAGAGCCAGGATGTTCGTCTGGAAAGCGATGCTGTTGATCACGCTGATAATATCAGTGATTTTCTTTGAACTGTCGCCAATATCATTCATGGTGAGTACAACCTGATTGACTATTTCACCGCCTTTTCGCGCGTCATGGGTTGCGCTGGTGGCCAATTTACTCGCCTGAAGCGCGTTATCCGCATTCAGCCTGACGGTGGAGGTCAGCTCTTCCATACTTGCCGCCGTTTCTACCACGGCGGCAGACTGCTGCTCCGTTCTGGACGCCAGATCCATATTACCGACCGCGATCTGCGAAGAAGCACTCGCCAGGTGACTGACGCTCTCCCGTATACCCGTGATCATGTCACACAATCGGCTGTTCATGGCGCCCATGGTCTGCGTCAGCTTACCCAGTTCATCAGTCGAATGCGATGAAACCTCTGAGGTGAGATCCCCGCTGGTGATACGTTCAGCCAGTGCCAGATTTTCGCTGATAGGGCGCGTTATCTGCCGGGTGATGTAGCCTGCGGCCAGTAATCCGGCGATGACGGAGATGACTGAAAGCGCGGAAATAAGGGTAATGCTTCCCTTGATCACCTTATCATTGTCATGCCCCTGCGCTTCAATGAGTGTCACTGTCGCACTGTTCAGTGAATCAGCGCCTTTCACCATGCTGTCGGCAGCTCTTTGCGTTTCAGGCGCGGCAGAATAGTAGGCTTCTACGTTCGCCTTCAGTTTTTGAATATATGCCAAGGCGGAAACAACCTGGGCTTTTTCTGCGTCAGGAAGTTGCGGGATGCTGGCGGAATAAAGTGAGTCGGCATCCTTATAGGCCTTATTGAAATCCGCCAAGGTGTCATCGGCAGGTTTAGCGATGAGTGTACCCACGGTGTCATGAAGCCTATCGAGGTCAAGCGCAATCTCAAACAGCGTTTTCCGCACATCGGTGTCAACGGCGCTATCCCGCATTGTTTTTTGCAGATCAACAAAGAAATGTTGGCCATCGTCTGAGTTTATTGCATTGACCAGCGCGTTGCTGTGAAGACTTTTTTCGTAATACACATCCCGTAACTGCTTAAAGTTATCTATTATTTCAGCCAGTGCTCCAAGTTTATCTTGGGTATCACCTTTCCAGTCAGCGCTGCTTTGTTGTTGTACGAGCACCTGCATACTGCCGATGGCTTCGCCATTCGCTTTCATTGCCTGCTCATCCCCATTGAGCATATAGGTCAGTCGATTTCTCTTTGCAACCTCCAGTAAGCGACCTATTTGATTAGATATTTCTGTCTTGGCCGCATTGTCATTAATTGCCTTTAATGAGTAAATACTGTAAGCCGACACGGCCGTTGTAATGACAATTAATGTTATAAACCCAGAGAATAATTTCTTACCTATCGATAAGTTACTGAATGCTAACTTCGCGAAAATCATATAAAATCCTTTGTTAACATATTAGTATGTTTTTGCACTGTGCTTTCGCATTTCAAGAGCATTGTCCTTTTCGAGCTAGGATATTTATCGGCGGATAAAATATTTACCTTAACTTTTAATTAATAGAATCATTATAAAATAGATAATCCGTTGATTGTCATGCTTTTAATTTAATTTAAAAACCCAAAAAAATTGAAATTAGCATTAATTTTCGCGCATAATTTTTTCATAGACAGTAGCAGGTGGACATTCACGTCAGTACGTATGGCGGAGGTGCGTGTATTTTTGTCTGATTTTATGTAGCTGATATTTACTTCGAAAGTCTCGTACAGTAAACACATGGGTAAGTCAAAATTATCTAATTTTAATGCGATGCAGATCATTGGTTGATAATAAATAACATTAAAAAAGTTAATTACATCGAAAGAATAAATAAAGGCTTAAGTGTTCCACTGTTCTTATAGAATTAAAGAAAAGTCAGGGTGGCTTCAGCAGACAGCGCTGGGTTGCCGCAGGGGGAACCCAAAAAGCTCGCACTGGTCGTCTGCATGCGAAAACGGGTTAGCGTACTGAATGCAGTAAACAAACATTCCAGGAAATGGGAGCCGCATATTTTCAGCGTTCATGACGTTCTCCTGAATAAGGGGAAAACCGTGTCAACGTTACTTAGAACACATCTGTCCTGACAAGAAAGGCGTTTGCGTTTTTAGTGACCGGATCATGGTGTGCATACGATAAAACGCATTCCGGGGCACCCTTCTACAGCAAGACTCATATACTCAAAAACAAGAAGCCCGGCATCTGGATGTGTAATACGTTTGATCGTCGAAGGCTGCTGTAACACGTCATGAAGCGGCCACCATGTCCGAAACTCCGGGCTTTCTGACCTGCTCCCCTTTGATCAAAACACAGCGATATAAGTTATGCCTTACGAACTTCCGCTCATCGCTCACAGCGGACATTTGTTTAATACCTTTTCACTTAGATAAGCACCCAGCTAATTGACACATACAATACAGGGTTTACTTTGGTCACTCGCCATTAGACGGCTTTGCTGAATAAATCGAACTTTTGGCCGCAATCAGGATCAGATCACCACATCCCTTACCCTATAGTGTTATCCCGTGGCAAAACAAAAGTTCAAAATCACCAACTGGATATCCGTGAATTTAGCCAGGTCTCGGCTACTCATTTTCCTGCCTTCGCGTGCCAGTTTCAGTAAAGGGTTCTGGTGAACCGAAAGCGCAAACCATACTCCGGGTAAAGGCAGGACAGCAATCATCCTGAATGTAAATGTAGCTCCTACTTTACAGTCTGCTATGTGCTGTGAGTTCAATTGTTGGATGGGAAGAATGCCGCTCACTCGACTGATGCGGACCTCTCGCATAGAATCATTGCTCTGAATCACTCAAGAGGTAGCAATGTCAATCCGTAAAGCTCTTCCTACCGATAATTCGGGTGCCAAGGCTGTAGTACAGAAATCATTAGCTTCTTTCGGTTTAATCGCGGATTTTGACAACTTAGATGCTGCCATTGGTGCGCTTGGCCAAGCCAACACCCCTAACGCAATCGAATTAGTGGCAGAGGTAGATGGCAAACTGGTCGGCTGCCTTGCAATTCAGCGTATGGAGGGGGCTATCGCCAAGCTGTTCGGCTTCCACGTCGATGCGAGCATGCAAGGACAGGGCATCGGCCGAACGCTGCTGGGCGAGGGAATAGCACAGGCCGTTATCCATAATTTCACTCAACTGGAACTCGATACTTGGGGCGACATGGGGGCTGCGGTTCACCTGTATGAATCCTTAGGATGGGTTCGTGGCCCGGACCCACTACCAGAAAGTGGAGCGGACCGCTTTTACTGCTTGGCACTAGTCAGGTAAAACCCGATTTAATGAGCACCTCCCGCAGCAGTCGATTACTGGCAAACTGAATGACTGCAATGACGCGGAAGCGGTCGTTCACAACTACGCGAACAAATCGTGAATGGATGATGAGTATCATTCAGGAGTCAGGCTCCAACAATCGCCTGCATTATCTAAGAGTATCTGATGAGGTGTGTAAAGCCCGATTACGGACCCGTAACGCAGAAGGTGCGCACGAATTTTCAGCAACAGATCAACAGTTTGAACTCATAACAAGTTATTTATCAGGGCCAACAATTGACGAAGAGTTTAGTGTGATTGAATACAGCTAAAAATGAAGTCATTCCGGATTTAACTGCTGAGATCCTGAAAAAAGAGCGGAGCATGATGACAACTACAGTCACGTTTATCGATGACGATCTGTGGTTTACTGGCGGGGAGTCGCCGCGGGGCCGGATTATCCCCACTCAACACGACCCAGCTTCTCGATGACATTTTTTTTTATCTGAAATGTCAGAGCACGGTCTATCTCGGCGGTGCCTTTATTCAGCAGGCTGGGATCAAAAAACTCGATAAGTAAGCGGTAAGAAACGGGCGGGGAGCCGCCTGTTATCGCGCGAAAACTCCGTTCAGGCTTCGCCTGGCGATAGCCGTCCGCACTGCGCCTTCGCTATGATGGATTGCAAGATAAGCAAAGGCCGATCGCCGGCTGATCAAATCATTCAGTGAACGCCAACATTTTGCATAAAATTTCGGTCCCGGTGTTTCGTTGTCCGATCTTCACGATGCTGATTAAAGACATGACACAAGATCCTCTGGACGTCGCCCAACGAAAAGTCTTCAACGTTGGTGGTCACCAGATTTTTCCGATCTTTTAAATAATGTCATGGGCATCACATCCTTTTGATTTATATATTATTTTATGTTCCGGCAATCCGAAGCAGGTCTGCAAACAGAGGGGCAATCCGCTCCACTGGTTGTGCACCGTCACCATTGGCAGTAACGACAACGCAGATTTCATGTCCCTGACGAGTTGTCCCGATGGCCGAAAGATTGAGAACGCCATATTCGGAACCACCTTTGTAGCCAATCTTTTGCCAGTTCATGCCCTCGAACAGGGGTTCTGAAGTGTCATCAAGAGCCGGAGCTTGTTTAACGTTCCGGAGAAGTTCACATATTTCCCTTGCAGTGAGATACCATTCAACATTCTGCCAGGTGGCAGTCCGTCCAACCTGATCGGGACGTGGCAACGCCTGTGAGTTGAGAGCAGAAAGGATCTGACGGCGTTCCTGGGGTCCTGCAACCCTGTATTGCTCCCGGCTGGCTTTCGCACCAGGTGCAATGAGCTGAAACAGCTCCCGCGTGGTCATAAACGGTACGTTTCCGGGAGAAAGCGCTTCCAGCCTTTCCTGCCCCAGAATACGTATCAGAATATCTGTGGCTGTGTTATCGCTGATTTTTATCATCAACTGTGCCAGCATCTCCAGAGTGACCGGCGTCCCGACAGACAGAACCTGGAGTGTCCCGGAAGGAAGAGATCGATCACTGTCTTCAAGCGTGACCACCTGTTCTCTTTTGATCTCTCCGGATTTTAAAGCGTCCTCATACGCTTTAAGGACAACCAGTTTGAAAGTCGAACCAACGGCCATCGCTTTCTGACTGTTATCATCAAGAAGAGGTTGTCCATCGACGGTGACAAAAACCGAGACTTCGCCAGTTGCGGTACTTTTCAGCTCTCGCGCCAGATCCTCAAGTGAGACATTTTCCAGTTGGGGAGCACCAAGCCACAAAACGTCAATTTGCGTTTCCCTATTAAACCCGATAAGGATCGGGATTCGTGCTTTCTCAAACCGCAGAAAACCTTTACCTTCAGTAGTCTGTATATCTTTCAGCTTCCCGAATGTATCTTTTATCTGGGCAATATTATGTTCTAACTCTATCGATGAGACCTGCTTCAAAAAATCAGCAGTGAACCAGTCTGGTTCGACAGACTCCGCCTCGAAAAGCAACCGGAGTTTCATCATTATTTGCTCCTGCAGGTTGAGATTTTGTTGTTGAGCGATCGGGGGTCCGCTTGGGAAACGGAAAATATCCCACGTTAAGCCTGTTTTTGAAGCGAGTCGGTGTTGACGCACAGCTTTGAGCGAGACGCGGACTGTAGGCTGGTACAGTCACTGTTAGCTATCGTCTCGCTTATCGACGTTATTCAGACACTGGGCCTTACGATGTTGCAGAGTGCACTTCCTCAGAGAGGATAAACTTAGGGTCATAGCTCACAGGGAAGTTTACTGACCTGGCAATAAAGCAAACTTTATGGATCTCATGGTGAATAGCAGTTGCAGCATCAATATCAGTACCGGCTACTACAGTAATTTTTGGTTTGAGTATGGCTGATATGAATCGGCCAGCTCCATCTTTTAAAACCTCACCTGTTGCTACTGGTGAGTCTTCATAACCCATTACAGTGATGCCAGCATCTGCTGCCAGATGCAAATACCACAGCATATGACATGCAGAAAGAGATGATATAAGCAGGTCTTCCGGATTCATTTTACCAGGGTCACCACCCAGTATCGGATCATTAGAGCAATGTATTATTTCCTTTCCAGCGACAGAAATGTCCCATGTTCGAGCATATGAACGATAACCTGATGTACCTTTCCCCAGATTTCCTGTCCAAGATATATGTGACGAATAACTGTGTTCCATAAATTTTCTGCTCCAGTTCTGAATGTCTAATAGTTAGAAATGTACTATCAATCGACCAATAAAATTAGGCAATTAACTACTTTTGAAATGCCCCCCAAACTGTACCTCCACTTTCAGCCCCTCCTTTTAAGGAGCATGATTTACCGCAATTTATTGTCAAAACGCTCATATTAATGGCATAATGGTATACCATTTAATAATCATGTAAAGAAGGTTTTATGAGTTCGGCTTTTCTTTCAACCGCAGACATGCTTGCTTATGAGCTTAAAAATTTAATTAACAACGGCTCGCTGCGGGATGGGGATCGGCTAGTAGAAAGAGACCTCGCAAGCAAGTTTTCTGTCAGCCGCATACCACTGAGAGAAGCAATCCAGAAACTTGAAAGGGAAGGCTTAGTTGACGTTTACAGAAATCGCGGAGCAGTAGTCAGGACGCTTACTGTTAACGATGTTGACGAAATCTATCAACTCCGGGCTTTACTGGAAGGTGATGCTATTTTTCAGAGTCTTCAATACATGGACTCTGAAACTCTTACGCGAGCAGAGCTTGTTCACAAACTTCTTGGTAGCGCCTCCCAAACGATACAACAGGGACAATACAACCGGGAATTTCATGAGCTGCTATATCGGAAGTGTAAAAATCAACGCCTGCTGAAGATGATAAATGAATTACGTGAGCAGATAGAAAGATATGAGATCTTACAGCATCGATTGCTTTCTGAAACTCTCAAATTTCAAGATGAACATGAACATATTTTAAGCGCCTGTCTGGGGAGCGATCCCACTGCTGCTCGCGAATGTACAGTTGAACATATTCTTTCTGCCGGACAGATTCTAAAAAGTTATATTACCAATCGGTAATCAAAGGTACTTCTGTTCGCTATAAAAATCCAAACAACAGAGCCTTAGCTAAGTCTGCTTTTCGCTCATAGATGCCCTTTGGTATTGTCGTGGGTAGCCCTGTGCCATGAGTGGACATTACCTAACACATTAATAACCTTCACAGGTTTACGCGTTCTACGCAGTAAGCGTCGTAGTTGATGAATTATCATGTTTTAAAATACCCAACTGATAAATCCACCCGAATACTTTTCACTAATTTTTATTGCATAAAGATCATGAAGACTTAGAAAGAAATCATTATCTTCTTTGAATATTAACTCCTCATACTCTGCCATTATTAAACTATACTGTGTTGTTATTTTAGATATTCTCTCCATTTCACTGGCAAGCATGGATTTATTTTCATTGGTGGATAGATCCATAGCAATAAATTTCCGCATTAATGGCATTAGCTGATTAGGATCTGTATTTTTTGTATTTTCCTTAGCTTTTTTTTGTCTTTCTGAATAGATGGTATTAATCGAATTTGTATATTTTTTTGCTAAGTCCCTAAACTCTGGGTATGAACCAGTAACTAATGCAAGCTCTTCATACTTGAGGAATAAATTGGCCTTGCATTTTTTCACCGTTATTTCAAGATCTTCAACTCCTTTTTTTAACTCTGTATTTGCTTTAATAATAGACATTGGAAGAGCTTCATAATACTGGCCTAATTTTGAATCAGGGGTCACTGTCATATGTACTATTTCATTAGACATGAGCTGATAAGAACCAGATAACTCCCCATACTTTAGAAATAGTTCATTGTGTGAAGATGAACAAGAACTTTGTAATTCCATCATTGGCCTGAAGTAATCCTTTATAAACTCCTCTTGAAGACCTTGGTCTTTTTTGTAGCTCTCTAGAACTCCAGCAAAAATAAATGACCCTAACGATATGGAAATTATGGAAATTAGCAATTGACTAAAAAATGATTGTGCTCCATTACTCATGAATTATCCTTAAAACATAACACGGAAATAAGTGGCCTCTGACAGGGGGAAATCGACAGGTCGGAAACAAACTTAACTGATGGGTTAGCCATAGTCCAGAACCTTGTTTAAACACTTAGTGTGACTGTATGCATCCCAGAAAGTTGTGCCAGTAACATTTGAAGCCCTTATAATTTATTTAAATCGAAGTCAGTTACTCACTCAATGCTGCCTGCCAACGTGGTCAAGTTCCCCTATCATCGCTCATATGTACAAAAAATCACCTTAACGTACAATAATTTTCTTTATCCAAACTGACCCCTTCAAAGACGTCATTGAAATGAAGCTTTAAAACCAGCAATAAAGCGTGATCTCGCCAGCTATCTGACCGGACAATTTGCCATGAGCTTATGTCGGGTATGCAGGACGGAGTATTTTTATCAGCCGGGCACAAGTCGTGTTTAACCGGTGATCAGAAGATGTGACCTTAACCTTACATACTCCCCGTTGATTCACACGGAATGCTGTTACCAATGTCCGCTCCTCGCTCTTAGTTGCCCCTGGTCGTAGGCAGCTTTGTGCCAGAAGTGGACATTGTCACCGCCACCATATGTAAGCATGTCATTCGAAATAGGAGTGATACTCAGGCACTCTGATGTCAGAGATATACATGAAAAATTCCGAAAAAAACCTAATTCACGACCTCAATCGTGTTCCAGGACGCCCGGATACCGAACCTGATATATACAAGTTGCACAATTCATCTCTACAGGGTTATTTATGATGTGCATACGAGCTTTTTGTTTATTGTCTGTGTTCCTTTGCTGCATACAAGTGCAGGCATCTCCAGGCTTTCGTCAGATAACGCTATCAGACCCAAAGTCCGAAACTCTAAATTTGACTGTGTGGTATCCAGCTTCTTCTGAGGGAAGAACAGTTAATATAGGAAGTAATCCCGCTTTCGTTGGCGTTACGGTGAACCCCGATGCACCACCATTACCTGGAGTACATCCTCTCCTGGTTATTTCACACGGATATAACGGAAACTGGCGGAATTTGTCCTGGATTGCTGCGGCGATGGCTGCAGAGGGGTATATTGTTGCCGCCCCGGATCACCCAGGTACTACCACTTTTGATCAGAATCCGATAGATGCTAAAAAGTTGTGGCGACGTCCGCACGATATTTCTCGGGTTATTGATTTCGTCATAGATTCTCCCGCACTTTTCGGGGCAACGGACAAGGGACGTATTGCTGCTTTAGGGCATTCTCTTGGCGGATGGACGGTAATGTCGCTAGCGGGTGCGCGATTTAAACCCTCCCTGTTTATCCACGATTGTCAAAACCATCCCAAACGAGGCGACTGCCGGTTAACAGAAAAACTTGGCGTAAATGAAACGCTTTCACTGGAAAAAATATCCGCAAATAACAGGGATGCAAGGATCCGGGCTGTAGTCTCTCTTGATCTAGGATTAGCACCTGGTTTTACCCCTAAAAGTCTGAATGCTATTAATATTCCCGTCCTGATTTTAGCTGCACAGGCGGACAGATTGGCAGAATTACCCGCAGGGCAGGAGTCTGGATACCTTGCTGCCGAAATGAATCCAAATAGGAGGCAATATGAGATCGTTGAAGGCGCGACACATTTCAGTTTCATGCAGCTTTGTAAACCCGGCGCTGAAAATATCCTAAATGAAGAATCACCTGGTGACGATGTTGTTTGCCAAGATGGCCTCCATGCAAAGAGATCGAATATTCATCAAAATCTGGTTCGTAAGATCAGTGCATTCCTGAATTCTACGCTTGATTACGCTGCATCTTCTGTCGGAACAAGGTAGGTGATACGCCAGAAACGCGCAGAAATTCACGATTAAAATTTGATTTAGTAGTGAATCCAGACTCCAACATTATATCCGTCACAGGCAATGGGGTGTTTAACAGCAGTTCCTTTGCCCATTCAATCCTGAAGCTATTGATCCACTGCGATACATTGCAATGACTTACCGAATTGACTGCACTTGAAAGATGTCGTGCTGGTATACCTGTTTTTCTGGCCAGAATACTTAGTGTTAGGTCGGGATTAAGATAAATTTTTGTTTCACGAACGTGTTTCTCGAGTCTACTATAAATCTCCTCAAACTCTCCCGCGGGTACCACAATACTCTCGGGGGACGTTTCTTCCCGCTTATCATTTCCTGATACAGCTGTCCTTCCCGCACTGACAATAGCCGCGGCGATGAGAGGAAGCAGTGTCATTTGGAAAATGACAACCATACCCGGAGCCTGTTTTCCACCGGTGATGCTAAAGTCAAATGTAACCGCAAGATCTGTCAGTGCAGATATACACAGAAAGCAGCCTGCGAAAAAAGCCATCTTTACCGTATGTGTTGACTCCGCCAGTCGGTTCAGCGTGAAGTTACGCTCCCCCTGCCATGCAATACGAAAGAGGCCACATCCGTATCCTGTAAAAATGATAAATAGGATGAAATCAGTCGCCGCCGGCCAAACCATCCTGAGCAATAAGGCAATGGTTGGGGGTAAAAGCAGCAATACCCAGCGACGCTGCTTACTGGTTTCAGTCATTGAGATGAAACTGTGCCATGCGAGAGGGGGCAGAAGTATTGCCAAGACGGATTGAATGTTCCTAAGCATTGCTGACTCGTATTCCCAGCGCAGAGTGCTGACAGAAAGAAGGACTGTGCAGGCGATAAGAAAACGCAGTGTACCGCTGTGGCGATTTTTTTCAGGAAATAGCGCCATTACTATTAAAACCAATAGCGCAAGCAAAGTAATAACAGGAAAGGGGACAGAAAACATAACCACAATACCATCATAAAAATTTACAAGGAATATTTGCACACATGAAGGTAATCTGTCTCCTACAACGTAATAAAAACAGTATAACAATCCATTAAGACGCGATTTGTCTCTGGAAGATTTATCTCATCTCTAACCCTTCTCCTTCTTTGCTGATCCGTCTGCCCCTAACTCATGAGGGATGAATTGACGTGTTCCCCGTTGATAAACACTCGGTAATGTTAGTACTACACCCTCACCAATGAGAACAATTACGAACTTCCGCTCCTCGCTCAAAGCAGCCCTTGGCTTTGCCTTGGGCTACTTCGTGCCAGGAGCGGACATTTCACGCTTCTGCTTATGTGGCCAAAATCGGTATTCCACTACAGTTCGACAATTTACATTTTTTCCCTACGGTCTATAGCGAAAGTTTTCAACAAAGACCGAAAAGGCGGCCGAGGACTGCCGCCGATTAGGGTAGTAAAGATGAAATCCCTCAAATACCGGTGACCAGTCGGCCAAGACTTCCATAAGCCTCCCATCGGCAAGGTAAGGCTTCGCCAAAAAATCCGGAACATAGCCGAGCCCAATACCATCAATGGCACCATTTAATGCATGGATTGTGCTATTCGATGTCAGCTGACCATTCACTCGGATATTCAATTTACGCCCCCCTTTTTCGAATTCCCAGGCGTATCGCGCACCGTCAATGGAATGTCGCATGTTGATGCAGTTATGGCTCATTAGCTCCTGAGGTATTATCGGTAATGGATTCTTCGCGAAATAATTAGGGGACCCAACAACACTCAATCGCCAGTCAGGACTTAAGCGCACAGCAATCATGTCTTTACTGATTGATTCTCCAAGACGGATCCCCGCATCAAACCGCTCACTCACAATGTTAGTGAACCCGTAATCGATAAAGATCTCGAAGTTAATATCCGGGTAAGACGCTAAGAATTCTGCCAGGTGCGGTCTGATTACCATTTCTACGGCATCATCGGAGCAAGTAAGGCGTATTCCCCCTGCCGGTTTATCTCTGAGTTCTCCGAGCATCTTAATTTCAGCATTAATTTGCTCAAACAGCGGGCCGATTGCGTGCATCAGTTTATCGCCGACCTCGGTCGGAGAAACATTACGCGTGGTACGCGCCAATAAGCGTACTCCTAAGCGCTCCTCCAGACTTCTGATCGTATGACTGAGCGCAGAGGGTGAGATCCCCATTTTCATCGCCGCCTTCGTAAAACTTTGCTCACGCGCGACCGCAAGAAATGCTTGTAAATCGTTCATCGGAATCACCTATTGCTGAATTATTTTCATAACAACATGAAGATTGTAGCATCTAATCAACGTAATCATCCTGACTTAAGATGTACTGCATGATTCGACATACAACTCAGTCAAAGGCCTCGACCAGCCTAGAAGTATGTAATTTATTCGGTCAAAACTAATTCAGGATAAGAATGAATACTGTCACTACCACGATAAACAGACAACGCCAGCCGACTCAACCTGCAGCCTGGGGGGCCGTTTTCTCCATGGCTCTCGGCGTGGTTGTGCTTATAGCTTCAGAGTTTATGCCGGTGAGTCTCCTAACCCCTCTAGCACATGGCCTTAATTTGAGCCAAGGACAGGCGGGTCAGGCGATCTCCATTTCTGGCATTTTTGCCGTTATTACCAGTCTACTGAATACCCCTTTAACCGGACATCTAGACCGGAAGCGGGTCCTGTTATCTTTTACACTCCTCCTTACCTTGTCCGGTGCAACGGTAAGCCTAGCCAGTAATGGGGTCATTTTCATGTTGGGCCGTGCACTGCTGGGTGTTGCTATTGGAGGCTTTTGGTCAATGTCAACAGCAACCATTATGCGGCTGGTACCTAAGCACGCCGTCGCGAAAGGGCTTGCCCTTATTAATGGGGGGAATGCCCTGGCTGCCACGGTGGCGGCTCCTCTGGGAAGTTTCCTCGGTCAGTTTATTGGCTGGCGTGGGGCATTTTCTGTGGTGATACCTCTCGCGGTTATCGCCTTTATCTGGCAATGGCGAAGCATTCCAGAAATTCCAAGTGAAAAAACACATATTTCTAGTAACCCGCTGAAACTTCTAGCCAAACCTCAGGTTGCACTTGGTATGGCCGGCATCATGTTGCTCTTTATGGGCCAATTCAGTGTGTTTACCTACCTTCGCCCCTTTATGGAGACAGTTACTCATCTGGACGTGGATAGGTTATCGCTGATGCTGCTCCTGCTGGGAGCAAGCGGACTGATTGGCACGTTTTTCATTGGTCACTTACTCCATCGCGGTCTTTTTGCCAGTCTAATAATGATTCCGCTACTTATGGCTGCATTAGCAGCGGCACTCATCAGTTTTGGGGAAGCTCCGGTTGCAGTCGGATGGTTAATCGCGGCATGGGGATTAGTGGCAACGCCCGCTCCCGTTGCATGGGGGCTTTGGTTAACCAAGGCATTGCCAAATGATGCAGAAGCAGGCGGTGGTCTGATGGTTGCAGTAATCCAATTAGCTATCACGCTGGGTGCAGGTATTGGCGGGATTCTATTTGACACTTTTGGTTGGTGGGGCCCGTTGGTATTTGGTGTTGGCTTGCTCGTTTGCTCTGCCTTTTTCGCCGCAATTGCACAACGTAAAACGTTACGAACTCCCCTTGAGTTTCATTGATTTAGACTTCCGGCAGGCTCTATGAACAGTGACCTGCCAAAACTTCCATAAACGCGAGTGAGAGGAATAAATATGAAACATGTTATTAAGGCAATGGTGCTGGGTGCCTCTATGGCTTCAGGAGCTTTTGGTGCTGGATCCGATGAGTGGGACAAGACATTCCGTCGAAATGATAAAGTGCTTTCTCAGAAAGTTTCCTTTAAAAATCGGGTCAATATCACTCTTGTGGGTGACCTGTATTTACCTAAAAATTTAAATAAATCCCAAAAACACGCGGCGATTATTGTTGGCCATCCCTTTGGCGGAGTGAAAGAACAAACTGCAGGCCTCTATGCGCAAGAAATGGCCGAGCAGGGCTTTGTAACTCTTGCAATAGATGCCTCCTTTGGGGGGGAAAGTGGTGGCGAGCCACGAAATATCTCTTCGCCAGAAATTTACAGTGAAGATTTTAGTGCAGCTGTCGACTATCTCGGCACGCAGTCTTATGTGGACCGCGATCACATTGGGGTTATTGGTATCTGTGGCAGTGGGGGGTTTGCTGTCAATGCGGCGAAAGTGGATACACGCATGAAGGCGATTGCCACGGTATCCATGTATGACATGGGGCAGGCTCGTCGCCAGGGGCTGGCCCAAGATTTAAACAAAGCCCATGTAACCCGAACCTTGGATACCATCGGGGAACAGCGCTGGACCGAGTTTGAAAGCGAAAAGGTGAAGTACGAGCCGGGTGTTCCGGAATCCATCACAGAAAACTCACATCCTGTCGAGCAAGAGTTTTATGATTATTACCGCACATCACGTGGGCAGCACCCACGTGCAACGACCAACATGTCGTTGACCAGCAGTGCCCCATTAATGAATTTCTATCCATTTGATCATCTTGAGACTATTTCCCCAAGGCCACTGCTGTTTATTGCCGGAGAACATGCTCATTCCCGGTTCTTTAGTGAAGAGGCCTATGAACGAGCAGCTTATCCCAAGGAGTTATATATCGTTCCTGGCGCAGAACATGTTGATCTGTATGATAAAATTAACTTGATCCCCTTCGATAAACTTACGGCGTTCTTCCGGCAAAATCTGAAATAACACACTTCTTAAATGCGCTGGAAGCATCCTCGAATGTTTCCAGCCAGGCCATTTTATTAGGCTAGTGGCATTTATGAAATCATACAGATATGCCTTTATATTGAAGGTGGAAGGTCAGCTTTTCGCTCTCAGCAGACCTTCAGCGTCAGGTGTTTGTCTGCTGTGTGCCAAAAGCGGAGATTACCCCTCGGGGCCATTAAAGATTAGCCTTGGGATGTTATGATAAATTCATTCAGCTGTCAGGGTTCAATTAGGGGTGAGCAAAATGCTCTTGGAAAAGCTGAAAGCACTTGAATGCAGTCTTCACGGTGGCCGGCGGAATGATCGGAAATGGCTTGAACAGATATTGCATCCCGAATTTCGGGAAATTACACGGTCAGGCGTAATAGTTGACCGCGCGGAGACGATAGCATCTCTGGCTGGCGAATTAAGTCCAACGATCATTCTTAGCAGTGATTTCCGGCTGATCAGCATGGGAGAGTACTGCGCCATTCTGCACTACAAGACGTTTAATTCGGACGGCAGCCGAGCATCCCTACGTTCTTCCTGCTGGGTATATTCTGACAGGGAGCAATGGGAGCTGGCTTTCCATCAGGGAACACCAGAGGCGGGTGCGGTATAAGTTTGGCAATGACACGGTAAAAAAACCTACCCACCCGGTAGGTATCTCTTATAGGCACGAAAAGCCAATGTCCGTTCCTCGCTCATAGCGGACTGTCATGGTTTGTATCCATCACTAATTTCGGTCTCGTCGCCACGCACAAGACAGTTGCTTGCAGCTGGAGCGTCAGCCGTCGCCACTCAATACTCTCAGAAAAACGTTATTTAGTGGGATGCATACCTTCAGGGCTTTATCTCAGAAAAAGAGAAGTTCCACGACATCATTTTTGGAGTGATTTGAGGCGACTTGACTATCCGGTCGCCTGCCAATTAAGGCCACAGGAAGTAAGTAGTCGAGTGCGGCAAATGAGCCCCCAGATGCTGTGGCCATATTGTCCCGGGCTCGTTCGCGAGATTCGTGTTCTACATCGTTGTCCCGCTGGTCGATATCGAGGAGGCATGTATTCATCTGAATGATGATATGTCCGACCAAACGTTCTACTAATTTTTCACCGTTCCAAAACCAAGTGATTCCCAGACACTCGTACAGGTTGACCATTGAAAAAATATTATTAATATCATTCGGGGTTATCAAGCTGACTGTGTGGAGGGGAAGGTGTTTGGTTGGAAATTACTCTTGGGGCTGCTAACAGTCACGGTAGTTGGCTTCGCGCTCTTTGGCTTCATTTTTTCACTCCAACAGCTGCGGTAAACGACCGTCATTCTTTACTCCAGCCGAAGCATTTCACTAGAACCTTAAAATGAAAAACCCGCTCAAGGCAGGTTTTTTTATCACTTTCACTTATCTGCTCAGGCTCAAGCCTTTATTGCAGTCGTAAGTGTTAACGCAATTATCGGCAATTAAAGCGCGAAAACATTAGCTGCTGACGGGCCTTTTGCGCCGTTCTCGATAGAGAACTCCACTTTTTGGCCTTCGTCTAAGGTTTTAAAATCGCTGCTCTGAATGGCTGAGAAGTGTACGAATACGTCCTTACTGCCGTCTTCAGGAGTGATGAAGCCAAAGCCTTTTTCAGGGTTAAACCATTTTACTAAACCAGTCATTTTGTCAGACATAGATACTTCCTTTCAGTTTTTGAGCCGCTTATGCAGCTAACATGGCCTGTTTTGCAGAGTTTTACTTATGGGGCACTTAGGAGGAGGCTCATGAAGAAGTGTATCTAGGATAACGCTTGAAATGAGGACTGCTTTACTAAAACTGCTTTCATAAGGTCTGTGTACCAAACAGATGACGCAATAATGGGCCTGGTTTGATTTATTATGCAAGGCTTAATTTTTGATGAATTGTTAATCAGTTAAGCGGGGATTGCACTAAACGGGGGCGGTTGTGGGAGATTCTGTATTGCAGCATAAACAATAAAAGCCCTGACCATTGCAGCCAGGGCTTTTAAGGTACTACTAACTTAAGATTTAACATTAATATACTTCGTTACTTTTTACTGCTATTTGGTACTGCTTTAAATGCACAAGTTACTACAGATAACATCGGGTACTGACAACTACAAACTCCCTCCTTTATCGATTTAAAACCACCTGACGACTTTATACGAACACAAAATAAAGTCAGGCCAAACTACTTCAACTCGCACATTTCCCCTTCGCGACATACACTTTTTGATGCGTGGCTTTACTTCCTTCGCGATGTTTTAATTACTCACACTTAATGCTTTCGCGAACTCATGGTCTATAAAAAACAAAGCCTTACATCATCGCGATTGTACTAACACTTATTACACTTACTTATAATGCTACTTAACAAAATTTCATTTGCTATACACTATATAACTGATACTTACACTTCTTACTTTTACTACATAACACACATATTACTACACTAACGTATTTAACTTTTTTAAAACCAACAGCTAAACATGTTTTCCACCGCTGTTGAACGCTAATTTACGGATTTTTTATGCTGTGTCAACACTGTTTTTAATAACAGTGTGCGATAACGTGGAAATTAAAGAAGCTTCTTAATCCTTTGCCTTCTGCATTAGTTCGTTCCGTATTTCCCCATAGGTCCTTTCACAATGAAACACCTCATTGACATCCTCCCCGCCCTAAATGAACTGCACCCCAAAAGTTGTACACCCACTGAGTAAGGTGCATTTTTATGGGAAAACCCAGTCACACTCTAGAATTTCGTATTGCTGTCGTTAAGTTTTATCTCTCCGGTAAGGGGGGCATGAAAAGAACAGCTGCCCACTTTGGTATTCACAAATCCACCGTCAGTCACTGGGTCGCTTCCTGGCAAATGCACGGGATTGACGGTATTACCTGGAAGGTCTCTGGATACAGTCCGGCATTTAAGCTGGAGGTGGTGAGGACCATACAGAAGGAACACCTATCCTTTCGTGAGGCTGCAGTCCGGTTTAATATCTCCGATAATAAAGTGGTGAAGCGCTGGATGGATTTGTTTGAATCCGTCGGTGCAACGGGGCTACAGACCAGGAGATACATTAAAGTGAAATCTGAAAAAATCCCTGAACCGACGACACGTCCACCGGACAGTGTGTCCAGACCCGCCGAAGACCTCTCTCATGACGAACTGCTGGCAGAGCTGCGTTATCTGCGCGCGGAGGTCGACTACTTAAAAAAGCTGAAAGCCCTGGCTCAGCAAAAGAAAAAGCTGAAATAATCAGTGAGCTGAGGGGCGTCCATGCCTTACACGATCTGCTAGCCGCCGCCGGAATGGCCCGCAGTACCTGGTATTACCAGCAGTCGGTGCGCAAGCGACCGGATAAGTACGCAGACATAAAGATAAAAATCAGCCAGATATACCAGCGTCATAAAGGAAGCTATGGATACAGGCGGATCACAGCGGCTCTCGCCAGAGAGCACGACCGGGTGAACCACAAAACCGTGCAGCAGTTGATGAGCGAGCAGTCGCTGAAAGCGGTGATCCGGGTGAAAAAATACCGATCCTGGAAGGGTGAGCAGGGAAAAATCGCCCCAAATGTCCTGCAGCGAAACTTTACGGCCACACGGCCAAACGAAAAGTGGGTCACGGATGTCACGGAGTTCACAGTGGCGGGACAGAAGCTGTATCTGTCACCCATTATCGATCTGTTTAACGGAGAAGTTATCTCGCATGTGATGTCGGAACGACCGGTGATGAAGATGGTAAGTACTATGCTGGAGAAAGCGCTGTCAAAGCTGCGCCCCGGAGATAAGCCGGTTTTACACTCAGACCAGGGCTGGCAATATCAGATGCAGCGCTGGCAGGAAAAACTGAAAGCGCATGGTCTGAGGCAGAGCATGTCCCGTAGAGGAAACTGCCTGGATAATGCTGTGGCGGAGAGTTTCTTCGGGACGCTGAAATCAGAATGCTTTTACCTGAAGAAATTTGACAGCGTTACAGAGCTTCGTCAGGCGGTGGACAGGTATATCGGCTATTACAACAATGAACGGATCAAACTGAAGTTAAAGGGCCTGAGCCCGGTAGAATACCGGACCCGGGCCTCAGCGGCAGCCTGATTAAAACCGTCCAACTTTATGGGGTCAGTTCATTCAGGGCGGGGATATAAGGCACCCCGGGTAAGTGGTAGAAACAAAAAGCCAATCCGATGCATTTTTAACCAGCTAGGAATAACGGCTAATAGCAGCCTGAAACCCAGTTATTCATCGCATTCCACAAAGTTACCCACCGCTACTGTGGATAAGATTACAACAGAAGAAAACTAACAGGATATGTCATGGCGACTATGAAAGACGTTGCGCTCCGGGCAGGAGTATCCGTGG